>Ga0209777_10000881_pt1 | contig 46331 bp, 46 predicted proteins | sample FrelakmetHBP12HB_FD_187147 | JGI IMG/M metagenome (GOLD analysis project Ga0209777, IMG submission 187147) | Freshwater lake sediment microbial communities from the University of Notre Dame, USA, for methane emissions studies -HBP12 HB (SPAdes)... | ecosystem: Environmental > Aquatic >... | reverse complement strand
TCGTATATAGAGGCAAGATCGGTATACATATAACCGGGATACCCCCGCCTGCCAGGTACCTCTTCGCGTGCCGTGGAAATCTCACGGAGGGCTTCGCAGTAGTTGATCATATCAGTCAGGATCACCAGCACGTGAAGATTGTGGGTGAATGCCAGGAATTCCGCAACAGTCAGTCCGCAACGCGGGGCTGACAGACGTTCTACGGTAGGATCATCTGCCAGATTCATGAAAAAGACCACTCGTTCCAGAGCCCCGGTGTTTTCAAAATCCCGTATGAAGAACGATGCCTCCTTGTGGGTAATTCCCATGGCTACAAAGACGACTGCAAATTGTTCGCCCTCCCCAAGTACTTTTGCCTGACGGGCAATCTGTGCAGCAAGCTTGCTTGCGGGCAGGCCAGAACCGGAGAATATGGGCAGCTTCTGGCCACGCACGAGGGTATTCAGACCGTCGATGGTCGACATGCCCGTCTGGATGAAATCCGCAGGCTTATCCCTTGCGGAGGGATTAATCGGGGTTCCGGCGATATCAAGAATGGATTCCGGTATAATATCCGGTCCGCCATCCCGAGCCTTACCGACACCATTAAAGACTCGTCCCAGCATATCGAGAGATACGTCAATGCGTGCGGGTTTTCCGGTAAATCGGACTTTCGTTACCTGTGTATCAATTCCCCGCGTGCCTTCAAATACCTGGATAACTGCAAGATCCTCGGAGATATCAAGAACCTGCCCGGTCCTTTCCTCGCCATCCTTGAGAAAAATCCGGACTATCTCTCCAAATGAGGCCCCTTTGACGTTGGTGACAAAGATCAGGGGGCCAGAGACATAATTTATCGTCTGGTAATCTTTGGTAAGAAGCGATACCTGCTTCATTTTTCCACCTCAAGCGATGCGAGTTCCTTGTGGATCCCGTCGATCATCATCCTTATATTTTCAAGATCCTGGATATCCTTCATCCGCCCGATATTTGTTTTGAGGGGAAGAGTCTGGATTTGTTTCAGCGAGATCCCCCGGCTCATCGCCTCATTAACCTGTGTATAATAGGTCATAATTACTTTGAGCATCACATACTGCTTTTCCATAGGACAGAATGAGTCGGTGTCGCTGTAGGCACTCTGCTGGAGGAAATCCTCCCGTATCATCCTGGTGACGTCAAGAATTGCCTTTTCACTCTCAGGCAGGGCATCCGGGCCAACCAGCTGAACGATTTCCTGAAGCTCGACTTCCTTTTGTAACAGGTACATGGTCTTTTCCCTGAGCTCCCTCCAGTCCTTAGCGACATGCTCAACATACCAATCCCCGATGCTATCAAGGTACAGTGAGTAACTTTTAATCCAGTTAACCGATGGGAAATGCCTGCGGTATGCGAGATTGGTATCGAGCGCCCAGAAGGTTCCGACAACGCGGAGCGTGTTCTGGGTGATTGGCTCAGAGAAATCTCCACCGGGGGGTGATACTGCTCCTACTACCGTGACCGATCCGATTCGTTCTTTTCCCCCGACACAAACGACCCTGCCGGCACGTTCATAGAAGGCCGAAAGCCGGGTTGCGAGATATGCAGGATAGCCTTCCTCACCGGGCATCTCTTCCAGCCGGCCAGATACCTCGCGCAGTGCCTCACCCCACCGCGAGGTTGAATCTGCCATGAGCGCAACATCGTATCCCATATCACGGAAATATTCAGCGATGGTAATCCCGGTATAAATCGACGCTTCCCTTGCAGCAACCGGCATATTGGAAGTATTTGCGATAAGAATCGTTCGTTCAATCAGGGGAAGGTTAGTCCTGGGGTCGATAAGTTCGGGGAATTCGGCAAGTACATCGGTCATTTCGTTCCCGCGTTCACCACATCCGATATACACCACAATCTGCGTGTCAGACCACTTGGCAAGAGTCTGTTCTGAGACCGTCTTTCCGGTACCAAAACCTCCCGGAATCATGGCGGTCCCACCCTTTGTCACCGGAAAAATGCAATCAAATACTCTCTGGCCGGTGATCAGCGGCAATATGGGATCAAGTTTCTTCTGAATCGGTCGCGGGATCCTGACCGGCCAGACCTGCATCATGGAGAGTGGGATCTTGTCATTGATGATGCAGATGCTCTCTTCAACGGTAAACCAGCCGGCTTTAATATCGGTTACGGTACCTGAAAGGTGGTGAGGGACAAGAATCCTGTGCTCGAAATGGAATTCCCGGACGGTCCCGATTACATCGCCTTCTGCAACTGTATCACCCGATTTTACCGACGGGGAAAAATTCCATTTTTTACTACGGTCCAGCCCCGGAGCTGAGATACCCCGTTCAATAAAATTTCCGCATTTTTCAAGGAGGACGGGAAGGGGCCGCTGAACACCATCATAAATAGATGCAAGAAGGCCGGGCCCGAGCTCGACGGAAAGCGGTTTCTCTGTGTTCTCCACTTTTTCCCCGATGGTGAGGCCGGTCGTATCTTCATAAACCTGGATAACCGCCTCATTTCCTTCCAGACGTATAATCTCGCCCCTCAGCGCCTCATCACCAACCTTCACAACGTCATACATTTTTGAACCGTTCATATTCCGAGCGATGATAACGGGGCCGGAAATTCTCGAAATAGTTCCTGTAATCATACCTTCACCTCCTCAGGACGACATTGTAGCCAATTGCCTTTCGTAAGAGCCGTTCGATATACGATCTCCGGTCGAGTTCTTTTGATTTCGAAGGAATGGGGATGATCAGGGGGCGGGCAAGTTTTTCAATACGATTCATCAGTTTCTCATCGAGCGTAAGCATGAACTCCTCGTTTACCGCGACAATCCCGATGTCGTCTTTGTATAACAGCGGGGTAATTACTTTTTTTGCTTCCGCATCACTCCCCGCTTCAAGCACTTCAACTCCTGCCAATCGGAATCCCGAGGCACGATCGCTATCCGTTACGACGACAAATTTATACATATACCAGTTCCTCTTTGAGCTGTTCATCCGGGAGATCCACCGTTTTACACCGCGAAATAATCCGGATATTGGTTATTTCGTTATATTTTGACCAGAAATACCCGATAATCGCCGCTACACTCAGTGGGTCTCCCAAAAAAGCACTCGTCCCTTTTCTGATGAGGAATTTTTCGAGTTGCTTTTCAAGTACGGAAATTTTCTGGGTTTTGATGGCAATTTCCGGAACGTCGGCAAGAAACCGATAGGGGGTTTGTTGGAGCTCTTTGAGGGCCTCCCCGATTCCGTGGAGGGACATGAAATGATGCAAGTCACCAGAATCGAATTCCTTCCCCCCCTCAATCAGAAATTCCTGTGCTTGTTCCCAATCGATACGATCACGGATCATGCGAAAGACAGTTTTGAGGTTTACTACATCAATCTCCGTCGTCAGGATATCACGGATCAGCTCATTGTTGTAGGACCTGTTTTTTACCGTTTCGAGCGCCTCCTGATAATAATACTTGTCAAGTGCGCACTCCAGAATGGCAAGGTCTTCTTTGTCAATAAAGTCCCGGTATTTTTCTGTTAAGGGTTTTGCATAGACTACTCCCCACGTTGCAAGCATATCGATAACAGCCCGGGTATCAGGTTGTTTGATAAGTTCGGTAAGAGTCACCTCGTCAAGTTCTCCGGCAGGTACAAGACAGTCGAGTATCTCTTCATTCGTTACATGGATATTTTTCCCACGAAGAATGGTTTTGATGTTCTGGACATCCCAGCGGTGCAGGAATATCCTGATATATCGTTCGGCTTCACTTTCCTTCACAAAACCGAGAATCTTCCGGAAAGTTCTCGTGAAATTTTTTCTCAAGGCATATTCGATGCACAGGACACCGGAATACAGGACTTTCGCCTCGATGATGTCCTCCTTATACGAAGTCTTTTCAAGATCGGCAATGAGAGAATCAAGATCCGGTTGAAAAATCAAATCTTCGAGGGTATTACGGTCAAGCAGGCGACTTCTCATTCCACGGATCCGTGCATTCACATAGCCGTAATCCATTTCAATCACCAGACAGAACTGCGTAGACTTCGAGCTTCTTTTGCTCTCTCGCCCGCTCTAACCGGGATTCGAAGGTATTTGAGATTTTTACCGTTTCATTGAGTGTACTCGCAACAAGACCCCCGGCACACATGAGATCTGCACTAACGTCTCCCGACAGATTCAGTTCGGCAAGGATCTTTTTTATGAGCTGCTCATCTCGTTTGTCAACATGGATACGAAATTTTTCTCCCCCCAGAGCTCCGACAGCTTCCCGAGTCAGTTTTTTAAAGATCGCAGGATAGTTCGGATCGTTTCTCATGTGTGACAAACGCTGTTCTGCTTCACCAAATGCTTTCAAAAAGATCGATTCTCTGGTATTGATCATTTTTTTCTTATTTTCATTTTTTGTGAGATAGATGATATTGTTCTTCTCGATCAGAGCGGCTTTTTTTGCCTCTGCAAGAAGAGATTGTTGTATCATTGTCTCCTGATTCTTTGTATCATCTGAAATTTCCTGAATAGTAATGCGGGCTTTTTCCCGGAGCTCCCGTTCTCTTTCCTGAGCACTTTCTTCAACCGATTTCAACAGATTTTCATAAGCCATGGTTTCACTCACCTCATGTCCGGTTCTGGAATAACCAGAATGCGATAATGGGGAAACTCCCGATTGTCCCGGTTCGGGAGTACGATGAAAAAATATTTTAGGGGGAACTCTGTTGTCGTATTGTGTATTGCTTTTGTGAGATTACTTCACCATCAGGATAATCATCGATGCAATGACAAACCCAAGAATCACGAGAGTTTCCGGTATTGCTTCTATAATAATGATCGAACCTGCGGTTTCGGGTTTTTCTGCAATTGCCCCGGCCCCGGCCGCACCAATCCGCGATTGTGCCCACCCGGTTGCAAATGCCCCTCCGGCAAATGCAATTGCCGCCCCGATCGGTACTTCCCAACCAACCATTTTTTGAAGACCTCCTGAATGATAGTATGCTAACAAGGTAACCCTATATAAATTTATCGTGAATATTCGGACAAATTATCAAAAGTAATATATAAGAAAGAGAATCAGGATAATTATATTGTTCTGCTTAATATAGCATCCAGGGCTCCCAGATCATCATCGGTCATCGCATGTTTATTTTTTATATATTTGCCCTGAGCAATGAGTGCCCCGATGTCTTCCTTTGATAATTTTGAGAAACTATAACTCCCCCAACGGGAACGGTCAATGGACGTCCATAGTTCGCCGAGAATTTCTTTGAGTGCCTCATTATCAGTCGCAGACACCAAAGGAAAGTCATTCCCTGTCCTGCGCCGTATCTTTTCCAAAGCATCTTCGACTGCTTTTTCCTTCTGGATCTGAAAAAGCCGTCTTCCCAGATTATCATCAGTTATTTCGGGCATAATTTATTTTGGGAATTATAACTACCAGATTATAATGGTTTCCCGCATCTGGCCGATTCGTTGTAATTTTTAAATCGTGTATTCGGTTCATGCCTCACGCCAAAAAGTATATGGTCAGAGAGCGGGATTGTTCATCATCCCTCAGCATGAGGGGGGAAAACGCTATGCCGGATGTATCACAGAAAGAAATCGGAAAACGTCTCTACCATGTACATCGAGAGAAAAGAGTGGAAGAAGCTATAAAAAAAATAAAACCTGGTGTAGGCAATGAATGGAGCTCATTTACCCGCGAAGATATCGAACTCCTTGGTCATCTGCTGCAATGCACATGGAATGTAATTGATCAGAAGATATGGGAAAACATACCTTTCGGCCACCTTACAAAAAACGATGTCCGGAAAATTCTTTCCTTTGGTGAGGGAGTGAGTCCGGGGAAGAACCCGGATACGGCTGCAGTCAATGAAATCAAAAAAATACTAATCTCCCTTGCCTGATCATTATTTTTTCGAACCGGGCTGTTTGCCCGGGATAGCACAAAAATCAAAGCGCCGGTGACGAAGAGGATAGTGATGTCGCTACTGCGACGCACTCCTCAATCGAGCCGATCCGGGCGATTGCACCACACATATCCGGCACATAGGCGAGAGCCTTGCCACTGTTGACCATAATCGCCGGGAATCGCTCCATAACCGGGGAGACCACCATACACGTATCGGCAAATACCCTGGCACCGCTACTCTCAATGCTCCTGACGGTCTTTAAGTTTTTATTAATGACTCCTTGCGCGGCAAAGATATAGAGAGGCTTGGTCACCGTTTTTCCATTCAGGAGCCTTGCGATCCCGATAAGTTCACCGGGAGAGCAGTGCGGACAACCTACCGCAACAGCATCGACCGGGATTTCGGTAAAGAGCCGGTCAATCTCGGCGGGTTCTACTGAAATAACCTCAAGACCCGCCAGATTGTAACCGGTCTTCTTTGCTTCCGGGGTGACATTATCGACGTGATAGAGAGCCACTGCTCCGGTTGCAGCCATCGCCGCACCAAGCGCTTTCAGCTGATCGGGATCCGGTGTGATGCCCTGGAAAAATGGTATTTTATTACCCACCAGTTTCCCTGCGCGATAACCAAGCGCACCATATCGGGCAATGCTCCAGTTTTTCTTATCGGATTTTACTTCAATGATTACATGGGGTTTGCGATTTTTTTCAAGATGCAGACCGTAACAGGGAGTTTTTCCTATCAGCGCAGCCGCGAGGGCGCTTGGTCCCCCCTCACGGTTTGTCCGTGCACCGATGACAGAGTTTGCATAGCTGACTGCAGATGATTCAGACCATGCAAGGTGATCTCCAAAGGATGTTTTATGCAGGTAATAGGGAGTGCAGGTGCATTCGAGGCTCACCCCAAGCCTTTCATACGCTGCGATCACCGCCTTCTGTTTTACTGCAAACTCCGGATCTATACCCATCTCCTGCCATCGTCTGCGGGGCATCCCGATGGGATTTAACACTGCGGGAACTACTGCACGGGCATCAAGGCTCAACAGCCATGCAAGCCCGTATTCACCGATCGTTTTGTACGAAGCCCCGCTGACCTGTGCACTTTTTATTCCGACAAGTCGTTCTGCACCAAAGACTTTCCCCAGAGCTACAAGGAGCTCCATCATCTTTTGCCGGGTCTCGCCCCTCTCACCGTCTAGGATCTCCTCGTCCTCAGGATCAAGATACATCGGGTTCACCAGGTCGCGCGAGAAAAGTCATCCTCGCGCCCCATTACCATGGTTGCATCGACCCCAACCTTCACATTTGTACCATCTTCAAGCTGGCAGGGATCGAGAGATGACCCTCGCACTCCGGTAATTACCATGACATCGCGATCACCGCTCACGCGGGTCGCGATAGCGTACTCGATATCATTCGGATCATAGGGATCAATATCCATGTCCACGACAACAACATGCTTGAGAGAAGTGTGCGCGGCAAATGCGGCCATAATTGCGTTCTTTGCATCACCCTGCGTGCTCTTTTTGATCTGGATTACCGCGTGGAGGTAGCCACAACCGCCTTTGGTCAGGACGACATTTTTCACTTCGGTTACACCGGCAACCGCACGGTAGATCTTTGGTTCATAAGGCGCACCCATCAGCATTTTGTGTTCATCACCACCGGGCAGGATACCATGGTAGATGAAATTTGGTTTAAGATGCATGCCGGTAAATTCAATTACCGGTTGTTGTCGTACGGGATCGTAAGTACCGGTGATGTCTACAAAGGGCCCTTCATCGGCGACTTCCCCGCCTATATAACCTTCAAGCACAATCTCGGCATCCGGGACAAGCACTCCGTTGTCGCACCGCCGGACTGTGATCTCCCCTCCAAGAAGTTCAGCTGCAAAACCAAGTTCCATGCCGGCAGGAACACGGGTGCAACTTGCAAACGTAACTGCGGGATCTGTTCCTATGGTAACGGCAACGGGGAGTTTCTCACGATTTGCCAATGCTTTTCCCAGCATCACATGAGTATGCCTTCCCTCAACCAGCCTAGCTGCTACCCGATGATCGTCCAGTACCTGCATCCGGTGGATTGATGCATTCTCCACCCCGTCAAAACGGGAGAATACGATACCTGAGGTGAGATACTTCCCGGCATCTTTAGGGAAGTGATGCATGACAGGTAGTGTGGAAAGATTGGGTTTTTTCATCGTGAGCATGCCTGCTGTTTTTACGTTCCCGTCGAATTTTGCATCGGCAAGAGTTTTTACCATTTTCTTCTCATCGATGCCGAGTGCAATCGAAAGTGCACGCCGGCTGGCAGTGAGATTCATTACTGCCCGGGCTCCTTCGATCTTATGGAAAAACAGAAGTTTGTCGGTGGTACTCGCCATCTTTGGTGCCTGCATATCTGCCGAAATCGGGTCCTCCACATCAACAACAAGCCCGCATTCCCGCATTTTTTCGATAAATTCACGCATCATAACCGCTCCAGCGTTTTATCAGGGTATTTTCCACTCCAAGATGATCGAGTACACGTCCAACGATCATATCCACCAGATCATCTATCGTGTCCGGGTTGTGGTAGAATCCCGGACAGGCCGGCATAATTGTTGCCCCGGCATCCTCTGCGGCAAGCATGTTCTTCAGATGGATCTTTGAGAGTGGCGTCTCCCGGGTAACAAGTATGCAGGTCCGGTGTTCCTTGAGGCAGACATCCGCGGTCCGGGTGATCAGGTTGTCTGCGTATCCTGACGCGACTCCCGCAAGCGTTTTCGCACTGCAGGGAATCACGACCATTCCATCAAAATGGTGTGATCCGCTCGCGATTGATGCGCTCATCCTGTCAATGTCATGGTACGTTGCATTGAACCCTTCGAAGGATACCCCTTCATGAGCGGCAATCTGCCGGGCAATATCCGAAACGATAATATGAACTGTTGCATCCCTGCAGAGCACTTCAAGCAGGCGTTTTGCGTAGCATGCCCCGCTTGCACCCGTCACTCCAATTACAAACTCTTTTTGCATCGTACCTCGCGCTCTCCTGTGATACCAATGTCGGATTGGAGATAAAAAGAGTTTATGCCGGAATCAGGAAAAAATTTCAGGAATTATTTTGTCTTTGGAGGTGCAAAAAAGCGGTATCGCACATGCGCTTCCTCGATGCGTCGGGCGTGCGTCGGGTTTAGATCCCGGCGCGCTTCGATTACGATAGCATTGAGAATATTGTGGAGGCGGATGGTATCGTAATCCTTGTCCTTGTGTTCGTTTAAAAAGTCCAGAAGATCGCTTGTACTCTTAAGCACACCGGAGCTTCCCACGAGATTCAGTCGGTTGAGTGTCAGGGCAAGATTCTTTTTTGCACTATCCATTTTGTATGATTCGCCACCCGCAAGATTCAGCTCGGTTATCGCGTTTAAAAGATCGGTATAGACTTTGAGTTTATAGGAGATTTCAATCATCCTGCGTTCGGTACTCCGGAGTTTCAACACTGCCGCAGTCATAATGACAATAATTGCCACCACGCCACCGGTCACTACAATCCAGTCTTCTATCATCACATTCACCTCAAAAGTCAGGGGTTTCTCTTCGCCAGCGTTACATCAACCTTGACAAGATACCCTTTCATCTCGATTTCAAAAGGCCCGGTTGTATACCTCGGTATCAAGTGGTGAGGCTCAGAATCATAGGCACCACCATAGCCATACAAATCAGTCTGCCCGGAATCCCTGTTTGTTACCTTCATCACAAACCAGCTCGTGGTCACGTTATCAGTGAGTGGAAGCACGTCAAACCCGATTCCCCACGAGGCATTATCCACCCTGACATCTTCAATATAAACATCCTTCACACTCTGGAAGGCGTACGACTTCTTCAGATAGTGGTCCCCCAAGGTGAAAGAAGGTTGCGGAGCAGGAGTCGATGTGGTCTGTGGTACCGCAATTGTCTGTTCAGGAGTGGGGGTTGGCACTGGTGAAGTTGGTCCCGGGATCTGTGTACACCCGGCAATAATTACTGCCGTAGCAAGAAGAGCAAGAATAACGAACATGCGGATTTTCATATGGGGGAGTGTTGGGAGGGCGAATATATTATTTTTCACTAATATCCTTTACTATTCCCGGCATTTTTTCACCAGCTCCAAAAGAGAATTTAAAATATCTCATTGGGGAATTGATTCATGCGAGGGAATCCTGCATCAAAACACATCTTATTCGAAGGAGATCAGCGTATCCTGCCTCGTCGGCTTTTTGATATGCAGGATCTCACTGCTGACTTCAGCAACCAGATCCCTATGCTCAGGAATAGTATACACACCAAGCCGCCATTGTTCGCGTCGCGTGGCATTCAGGGTTCGGATGCGGGGGGAGATCTCTTTAAAACCGACTACCATATTCCTGTTCTTTACCCGGACGCCAAGCGACATCTCGCGGGGAATTGCGGGAATATCTACCAGAACCTCGTGCGGCATAAGACCCGCCTCAGAGGCGATCTTTCCTGCGAATTCCCGGCATTTTTCAATAGATACTCCCTGCTCGAAAAGCAGTGTACTAACCTGATCGCTTCCCACAAAGAGCGCCCGTTTGTAGAGCCGGCGTTCGTAGAGCCGGAGAGCAAGGTCCTGGGCGACAGGATTTTCAGAGGTAAGAAGGGCATGCAGGCAACTCGCGTCGTCCATTTTAAAGAGCGTGTTGGCAGCCTCTTTTCTTGTGCCCTCGAGATGCTCAAGTACAGCAAGCTGGTACATGCTCTCTCCAATCCTGCTTACATGATGGAAATACACGGTTGGTCGCATCAGGGTGCGCGCGATGAGCAGTGATTCTGCCGCGTTCACCCCGTTTTCATCAAGGACCGTCCCCTCGCTGGTCCGGATCAGGTGCCGGATAAGGCGCTGAGCATCAACCGATCCATACGGCGCACCAGTGTAATACGCATCCCTGAGAAGGTAATCCATCCGGTCTACATCAAGGTCGCCATGAATTATCCCGGACAGGGGATGCTTCCCTTTCACCACAGCACAGAGTTCCTCGGGATCTATCCCACCTGCGAGGAGCGCCCCCCCTGCCAGTTCCTCCACAATCTTTTCAATGTCATCATGGGAACGGTCCAGGAATTTATTCATTAGCGGTTCACTTGCATGGGAGAATGGTCCGTGCCCGATATCATGAAGAAGTGCCGCCGCCACTACAAGAGTATGCTCAGTATCGGTAAGCCCGAACCGGCGCGAAGCAACATCGGCGAGAAACATGGTACCGAGCGAGTGTTCAAAGCGCGTATGGTTGGCTCCGGGATACACCAGATAAGAAAAACCGAGCTGTTTTATGTAGCGGAGGCGCTGGAGTATCGGAGAATCGAGCAGGGCAAGTGCAAAATCCTCCACCTCGATGTAGCCATGAATCGGGTCTTTTATTATCTTCACGGATTCACTAAAGAATCTTCATATACATCGCATAAAAGTATTGAGTAATGATCACATTCCTTTCTGGCGGAACGGGCACCCCGAAGCTGCTGCGGGGCATGCAGAAAGTGATGGACCGGCATGAAATATCTGTCATCGTCAATACTGCCGAGGATATCTGGATATCAGGGAATCACCTCTCACCGGATCTTGACACGGTTATGTACCTGTTTGCCGGGATTCTCAACACCGATACATGGTGGGGGGTGAGGAATGATTCGTTTACGACCCATGACGAGATCATCCGTCTCGGCATCGATGAATTTATCGCCATCGGCGATGAGGACCGTGCGGTCCATATCGCCCGTGGCGAGATGATGAGAAACGGGATGCGCCTGACCAATGCAACGAAAATTCTCTGCGACAGGTTCGGTGTCCGGGAAAATGTTCTCCCGATGACGGATACCGAAGTAACAACGCAGGTAAAAACTGCACTCGGCCTCATCCACTTCCAGGAATATTGGGTGCGCTCAAAAGGGAAGATCGAGATCGAGAAGGTGGTGAGGAGTTTTAAGAATCCTCCTCTGGCAACCGAGGAAGGAATTGCGATCATCGAAGCGAGTGAGGCCGTGGTGATCGGGCCATCCAATCCTATCACGAGCATCTCTCCGATCCTCGAATGTGAAGGGATAAGACATGCCATCAGGGATAAAATGGTCATAACCGTGAGCCCCTTCCTGGGCACCACCCCCTTCAGCGGGCCCGCCGGCGCGCTCATGCAGGCAGCAGGATTTGAACCAAGCTCCCAGGGAACACTGGATTGCTACGAAGGAATTTCCGATATCTTCGTGCAGGATATCCGTGATCCTGTTCATATTGACAACTCTGTCAGACTTGACACCCTGATGACCAGCGAAGAGAAGAGTGTGGAGCTTGCCAATGAGATCCTCAGCCTTGTAAGGGGGGGTTGATCTTTCGGTTGTCCAAGTTTTAGCAAACCTATATAATACTGTACAATAAGGGTTATCGTGGGGTGGGGAATGAACCGGAAGATTGTTTTGATAATCCTGATATTCTGCGTTTTCATTTTATTATCCGGGTGTCTGTCAAACGAGAGCTATAAAGGTACTATTCAACTTACTTCATCACCCTCCGGTGCTGAAGTATACCTTGATAATCAATTTCAGGGAAGTACTCCCAGCACCATTGCCAATGTGGATCAAGGAAATCATACGCTTGAATTCCGTTATCCCGGATATCAGAGTTGGTCTACCGGTATTACGGTTTCTTCCGGCACGTCTCACTATTTCGCCGCATTAACCTCTCTACAAAATACTTCGTCGATACAAGGTATAACCGCTCCGACAACTTCACCCGCTAAAGTGACCGTCCGGGCGAACAGTGCCTTAATGATAATTGGAGAATCCGAGGTATTTTCAGGTACATGCACCGGCTGTAACAAGGTATTATTGACACTTTACGGACCGGGATCCTACACTCAGGGTGTTTCCCTGGATTCGCAAAAAACCAATTCTGCCGATGCATGGAGTTATACATGGAATCCAGGATATTCCATCCAGTCAGGCTGGTATACACTGGTTGTGGAAGATGCTCAAAAAACCACAACCGACAGGGTTGAATTCTCCGTTGTGGGAGGAGGAGTCGTTTCCATTTCATCCAACAGTTATTCAGCTACCAGGGGGGATACGCTGAGATTATCTGGCCGATGTACAACGGGCGCTCAGAGTGTTTTGCTCATATTATATGGGCCCGAACGATTCTCCGGCGGTATTGAATTGGGAACGGTATCAGTAACTGCTGATGATAACTGGAACTTCAGGTATACTCTTGATTCGGCAATGCCCACGGGACTCTATACATTATATGTTTATGATATCCCCCAAACTTCATCCAGTACTATACAGTTTACCGTCAGCGCAACGTAATTTTTGTGTACCAATTTTTTTACAGTATTTTACCCAAATTTTCAGAAATTCAAAGATACCAAATTTTATTACTTTCAGAGTCGTGAAAAAAATCTGCAGATGCCGTTTAAATGAATAATTCCGGACCCTGTTTTACATCAAATCGAAATTTCTCCTAATATCATATGGATTGTTTAAAAAAAACGGTTAAAATATCCCAAGAGAGAGAATAACCCGTCACAGGTATCCGATACCTATTTGAGGGATTTTATACTAATATTCGTCCGGAGAAAATTTTATGGGAATTACAAAGAAATTCCTCAACCTGTTTAAATCGGCTAAAGCTGATGGGGAGGGGAAGGGGGAGAAAGAGGAAGTGCTCCCCCGCGATCAATCAGTGCACTACAAGAACTTTCTTACAGCACTCAGCGAAGGTGATCTCGATGACCGGTGGAGTGCGGTACGATCGGTCGGCGACCTGGGTGAGCCGTTCATCGGACCGCTTATCCACGGACTTGGTGATGAGTACTGGATCATAAGGAGAGGATCTGCAGATACGCTCGGCAAGATTGGTGCTCCGGCGGTCGGGCCATTGATCGACGCTTTCCAGGAGCCGGGTGACGATATACGACAGGAGATTGTACGTGCGCTCCAGTTAATAGGCGATCCGGCAATTGGTTCCCTGATTCAGGCACTGAACCACAACCATCCGGCTATCAGAAGAGGTGCCGTTCAGGCGCTCGGGATTATGGGTGAGGCATCGGCTGTTCCCCGCCTCATCGAATCACTCAAAGACTCCGATGCCAGTGTACGCCAGGAGAGCGCAGTAGCTCTTGGCCGTATTGGAGACCCCCTGGCAATCGGACCACTCATCGAAACACTCAATGATCCGAAGGAATTCGTCAGAATGTCTGCGATGGCAACTCTCTGCTCTCTCAGCGAGCCATCTATACTCCCCCTTATCCGGGCACTTAGCGATCCAAACGAGGATATCTCCCGAAGAGCCATCCTCGCCCTGGCCACCATCGGTGAACCTTCCGTAGATATGTTGATAAAAGCCCTCGGTGATCAGAATCCGAAGATCCGCAGGGGTTCGGTTGAAGTCCTTGGCCAGATCGGTAATACCCGGGCAATCCCTTCTCTCATGAAAGCACTCGATGATCCCGACAGGTCAGTCCGCGTTAACGTCGTGAAAGCACTCGCCGCTCTGGGAGTCCCTGCGATCGCACCACTCATGCAGACCTTCCGCGAGGGTGACGTGATGATGAGGACGAGCGCCATGGAAGCCCTCTGGATGCTCGGGCAACCTGCAACAACACCACTCATTATGGTACTGAAAGACGATCAAAGTGACGTCCGTAGGCGGGCAGCCCTGCTTCTTGGAGAGATCGGCGACCAGAAGGCCATCGGCCACCTGACAGGCCTCCTTTCTGATGAGAATGTCACAGTAAGACGGGAAGCATTCGAAGCGCTCGAAATGATCAAGAAGCGGACGACACAATAAAAGCTTATAAATTTTTTCATCGCCACGTTCTTCGATACATCCATTTTTCAGACGACTGGATACGCCGCGGGATAGTACGTGAATCAGTGCTTTTCTTCGGCCGCAACCATCATATCTTACCGGATATATTTTTCATGTATATGGTCTCGCTTGCAGACATCCACGCGGCTGAAACAAAGATTTTTCCGCATATCATTCACACCCCTCTCGTCCATTCGCCCACCCTTTCCGATCTGACCGGGGCAAATGTATATCTCAAGCTCGAAACGCTTCAGAAGGCAGGATCCTTCAAGGTTCGTGGGGCTACTAACAAGATTATTTCTCATGCAACTACGAGCAGAACACCGGGGGTGGTCGCTGCTTCGGCCGGGAATCACGCACAGGGTGTTGCCGTTGCAGCTCGTTCAGCCGGCATTCCCGCAACTATCGTTATGCCGGAATGGTCTACCCTTACAAAGCAGGAAGCGACCAGGAGTTACGGGGCTCAGGTAATTATTCATGGCCGGACTCTGGAGGAAAGCATTGAGAAGGCAAAGGAGATCGCACGCAAAGGGAATATTTTCATTCACCCTTATGACGATGATGCAGTAATTGCCGGGCAGGGAACCATAGGGCTCGAGATTCTCCACGATCTGCCAGCGACAGATATCATAGTCGTACCAGTAGGAGGGGGAGGTCTTATCGCAGGTATTGCAACCGCAGCAAAAGGGATGAAGCCGGATATTACCATCATCGGGGCCCGGAGCAGTATGTGCCCGTCAGCCGGTGAAGTGATCCGCAATGGTTCCTCCTGCTCAACTCAGGCAGGAAAGACCATCGCTGATGGTATCCGGGTTGCAGAGATGGGGACGCGTACGCTTCCGATCATACAACAGTACGTCGATCGACTCGTTCTTGCAACCGAAGAGGAAATTGCCGATGCAATGCTGTTGCTCCTTGAACGCAAGCACATCGTTGCGGAGGGTGCCGGTGCTGTACCGCTCGCTGTTATCCTGAACGGTTCCATCGATATACCTCCAGGCAGCAATGTTGTTCTCGTGATCAGCGGGGGAAATGTTGAAAGTACCCTCCTCTTCCGGGTCGTCCGGCAATCGCTGGTCCGCCAGGGGCGCGTCATACGTTTTTCGGTACTGCTCGATGACCAGCCCGGTACACTTGCCCGGATTCTCATGTTGATCGCACAGGAACGGGGCAATATTATTCAGATCAATCATATGCAGGGAGAACGTGATACCCCCTTACAAATGGCGAGGGTGAATATTGAACTGGAGACACGGGGATGGGACCATATCAGGGAGATCAAAAGAGTGCTGACAGACGGGGGGTACGAGATCCGGATGGAATGATGTAAGAATGGCAATTAAGAGACATATTTTCACAAGTGTGATCTATCGTGTAGACTTCCAAAAAAAATTTCTCAAAGTCTATTTCAATTCACCTAAACCTTTCCAGTAATCATACTCGTGCTTCCAGAGGTCTTTGTTGAACATTACCAGTCGCTTGAAGTACTCTTTGCGTTCTTCCTGCATCTTCTGCTGGGCCGGATCCTTCCACTGCGTTCGGATTGCCTCAGTGAGCTTCCTGCCCAGCTCCTTTGCCTGCTTCTCTGCAGGTTCTATTGCATGAGGATCGGCACCGAGAAGGACTGCCACTTTTCCAACCGTCGTCGCGCCAAGATTACGCATCGTCTGGTTCATATAATCCGCGACCTCTTCTGCCATCGATCCACCGGCAGTCGAGACGGAACAGCCGTACTTTCCGGAAAATGACTGGCAATGGATCGAATCTGCCATCCTGTCGAGGAGGGTCTTGAGCTGGGCAGTAACCGAGTTGATATAATTTGGCGAGCCCCAGACAATACCATCAGCGTCCAGCATCTTTTCCAGGATCACCGGAAAATCGTCATCATGGATGCACTCGCCCTTCGCGTAACAGGTCCCGCATGCAGTACAATAGTTAATTTCCAGGCTACAGATATCCACAAGGGTAACGTCTGCCCCGGTCTGACGTGCTCCCTCAAGGACACCCATGACGAGCCGGCGTGTCTGGCTTTTCTCCATTTTCGGGCTTGCACTGATGCCTATAATCTTCATAAATAATTCTCCAACCTAGTGATTTCATCGTCGGAATATAAAGATGTGTAAGAGAGGGATGTCATTTATTGTGATATCACAATGCGTAGATACGAGAAAGGAATTTTTTTTTAAATTTTTTAAAAAAAAAGACGAAAATTTTTCTTACTGTCCGTTTTTTCACTGCCGGTTTCATAACGGGTAATTGATATCTGCGAATTGAGATAGATCCATGACCCGGTATGAGTATCCCGTCAAAAGGAATAAACTACCATATCTCAAAAAACCGATTGGAGGCGAGGGTCGATGGGATCTTTGCAATTGCAATGACCCTCCTCGTGCTGGGTATAAATCCGCCCAGACCTGCAGTCTCCCAGGCTCAAGCCGTGCTTCCCGGCATGGTTTTTGGCTCATCCCGCAGTTCTTTATTTTTATAGCCGCTTCTTAATTATTGCCAGCTTCTGGCTAAGTCATCATCGCCAGTTCCATTTCGTCCGGATCGTTGATCCTCGTCTGCTCTGGATCAACATCATCCTTCTTATTTCCATTGTTTTCATACCATTCTCCACGGATGTGGCCGGGGACTATCCCGAAGTCCAGATCGCCGTGTTGCTTTTCCATATCAATATTATGATAGTCGGACTCATTTTTGTGTGTCATTTATATTATATATCAAAATCCGGACACCCGTGCGATCCCGAGGCCGACAAAAATTTCCTGCAATTACATCTTCTTCGATCCCTGCTGATCCCTGGCGTCGCGTTCATCGCAGCGATCGTTTCATTTTTTATACCTTCAGGCTCTCTGCTGCTATACCTGGTTATTCCGATTACCAGGTTTTCCTTCTCCGGCCAGGTTCCTGAATCTGGCATAAGCTGAAAATCATGAGAACTGGATACTGATATTCCCATAAAATCCATTAGCCTGTGCACCCCATAGGTATAGGATTTCATCATGCGCATTCCCATACAATCAGTCACATCTGTGAGCGGCCATGCAGAAGTCTGCGGCTGGGTCCACGAGGTGCGGGATCTTGGAGGTCTTGCCTTCTTTTTGATCCGCGACCGGACCGGTATCATCCAGGTAACAATCCCCAAAAAGAGAGCTTCCGAAGCGGTACTGACCGCCGCAAAACAGGTCTCCCGCGAATCGGTCGTCCGGGTCGCAGGTGTGATCAAAGCCATCGACAAGGCCCCGGGGGGACGCGAGCTCGTGCCTGATCTGTTCGAGATCATCAGTATGGCAGACAGCCCCCTCCCTCTTGATGTCGTCGAGAAGGTCCCGGCCGATCTGGATACGCGTCTTGATGCCCGTTTCCTCGATGCCCGGAGACCCCGGGTCGCTGCGGTCTTCCAGATTCGCAGCGCCGCTATGCATGCCATCGGCCAGTACCTGCATCATGAAGGATTCATCAACATCACCACTCCCAAGATTGTTGCCGCCGCAACGGAAGGCGGCACCGAGCTCTTCCCCATCGCATATTTTGACAAGGAGGCGTTTCTCAACCAGAGCCCCCAACTCTACAAGCAGATGATGATGGCAGCCGGATTTGAGAAGGTCTACGAGATCGGGCCAATCTTCCGTGCAGAGGAACACAACACGACCAAACATCTGAATGAGGCTACATCGATCGATATTGAAGTCTCGTACGCTGATCATCTCGAAGTAATGCGCATTCTCGAAGAGCTGATCGTAAAAACCTATGAATATGTCAATACGACGTGCACCAGTCAGCTCTCAAGCATGGAGATCACCGATTTTGCCGTCCCGAGAATCCCCTTCCCCCGGCTTCCCTATTGCGAAGCGATTGAGATCGCAAAGGCGAAGATCGAAGACCCGATCGGGTATGGCGACGATATCAGTCCTGCTGCGGAGAGAGCTATCGGGTCAGAAATGGGCGGACACTACTTCATCGTTGACTGGCCGAGCGCGATCCGTCCGTATTATGCCATGCCCTATGAGAATGATCCTTCGGTCTGCAAGGCATTCGATCTCATGCACCCGAGAATGGAGCTCTCAAGCGGCGCCCAGCGTATCCACCAGCATGATCTTCTTGTCGGGCAGATCCGAAAAAAAGGCCTGAACCCGGAAAGCTTCGAATTCTACCTCCGCCCGTTCCGGTTCGGCATGCCACCTCATGCAGGCTGGGGATTGGGGGCCGATCGGCTGATAATGACGATGCTCGGGTTATCAAATGTGCGCGAGGCAGTACTCTTCCCGCGTGATATGCACCGGCTGGTTCCCTGACCACATACTTTTTTTATTGCCGCGGTCGATCCGGTTATACGATTAATATCCTGGATATCTTATGGCAAAGGAGTATTTTATCAACAAAGTTCTGCCGACTACCGTAGTCGGGAGTTACCCTGTCGTGAAAGGAGGCGGCCTGAGAAATCTTTTCGACCCGCTCTATTCGGCGGTTGAAACCGCAGTTAACGATCAGATCAAAGCGGGAATCGATATTATTTCGGATGGCCAGGTCCGTGGCGATATGATCCAGGTATTCGCCTCAAAACTTCCCGGCGTAAAAGGACAAGAGGTCATCGGTCAGATACAGCCCGCATCCGGACCCATAACGGTTGGGGATACGAAATATGCGCTTACGAAAGCCCCGAAAGTGAAGGGGATCATCACCGGTCCCACCACACTTGCCCATGGTCTCCACATCGCCACTCCTATGTACCGCAGCAAAGAGGAACTTGTGCTGGATCTTGCTGCTGCACTTATTCCTGAAGCAAAAGCACTGGAAGCTGCCGGGATCACTCTGTTACAGATCGACGAACCGATGTTTTCTACCGGAATGTCTGATCTTGAGATCGGAAAGAAGGCGATCGGACTCATCACGGCGGCTCTGCATGTTCCAACCTGCCTGCATGTCTGCGGAAATCTGGGGAATGTCATTGATGAAATCCTGAAGTTCAACGTGAATGTACTGGATTTTGAGTTTGCGAATAACCCGGCCAACCTCGATCTGCTCTCCCGCCGTGATCTTGCCGGTCGGATGATAGGATATGGCTGTGTCGATTCTGCGTCCGAAACCGTGGAGAGTATAGCAGAGATCAGGAAGCGGATCGAACAGGGGATACAAATATTCGACCCCAGGATTATGTTACTCGATCCCGACTGCGGTATGCGGATGCGATCCCATGAGATGGCCTACAGCAAATTAAAAAATCTGACAGTCGCTGCAAAGGAAGTCCGGCTGGCATTATAACCTCTCAAACGTCAAAAAAGGATAAAAAATTATACGACCCTGGACGTGGTTGACGCTTCGATGCCATTTTCCGTGATGAGGAATGGCAGAAGTCGCCGCGGTGAGGCTGCGTCCTTCATTTTGTGGACTGCAAGTGTACGTTCGATCTCGGCCTGGTTAATTATTGTACTGAACTCTATGACGATGTCAGCCGCCCGCATAATTCTGGTCATCTCAACCGGTTCATGGATACCGGAGTAAACAACAAACATAATATTTGAACGACGTTTTTTCATCTCTTCGCGGGAAAGCCGTAAAAATTTCAAGGCTTCCTCGATCCCATACTTAATGATGATGGTCGAGAGTGAATCAACTACAATCCTGCCTCCTGCCATCTGGGTCATATACATTTCAGGGTGAAGTTCGGAGGCATCGATCATTCCTGTCTCGACGTCCCCGTCATTCATCAGGTAAGTACCCTCTTCACCATCCACTTTCCAGAACTGCTTTGCCGCAAGATCTACTCCTGCAATGGGTGTACCGTAGATCATGATGATCGTCCCTTCGGGAAATCCACCATCAAGCAGCAGATTAAGACCTACGATACCCGTAGAACGTTTTTTCTGTTTTCCTGCATCCGGAATATCCTGGCTATGGCTTTTTGTGTCTGCCAAAATGCTTCAGGGATATATTTTTTTAACTCTTTAAAAGGTTTGTGTGAACCTACGGAGTTTGCTGAACAGTATCCAGGTTTTTTTATAATACTAGGCTTTGCCATTGAATGATTCCCGCAGGGTCCTACGCAGCAACTTCCATCCATGGACCCGGGGGAGTGAATCGACTACCATCAGGGTGCGTGGGATCTTGTAGCCGGCAAGATGGATACGACAATAGGATTCAAGATCCGATCCGGTGAGGGAACCCCCCGGTTTGAGCACGACCGCTGCCACCGGGATCTCCCCCTTGCGTTCATCAGGTATGCCAAAAACAGCGACATCCGCAACTGCCGGGTGCTGGATAATCACATTCTCAACCTCGGTCGGATAGATTTTCCAGCCTGACATAATGATCATGTCTTTTTTACGGTCCGTGATGGAGAGAATGCCTTCGTCGTCAAGATATCCGATATCACCAGTCAGGAACCAGCCATCGTGCCGGAATACGGCTGCAGTCGCATCCGGCATATTCCAATATCCTTTAGCAATTGAAGGCCCACGAAGTGCTATCTCGCCCTTCTCACCGGAAGCAAGTTCTTTCTCCGGATCGTCGACATCGACGATTGCCACTTCGGTATAACCAACTGCGACACCCACACTCCGGTAACTCCTGGTCAGGTTCGGATACTCAGGGAGCGTGGTGGTACCCGAACCAATGACAATCGTTTCCGATAACCCATACGAATTGGCAACGGGTATATGATAGCGGTGATCAAACGCTTCCCAGACTATCGGAAGGAGCTGTCCTCCACCGGAGATCATGACCCGGGCACGTGAAAGATGTTTTTCAGTGCCCTGCGGGGAATGGACAAGTGAGTGAATCACCGGGGGCATGCCGGCAAGAACCGTGACTTGGTACTGTTCCGCATAACTGAGATACCGTTCAAGGTCAAAACGCTCCATCATGACGTAAGTACCCCCTGCACGGAGCATGGAAAGTCCCCACGAAATTCCTACATGCCCCATGGGATAAATACCAAGATACACATCGTCCGGCCTTAGCCTGAGTGCCTCACGCTCAGCATCGAGCGCCGTCATCCAGTTACCATGCGTGAGCATCGCCCCCTTGGGTTTTCCGGTTGTCCCTGCGGTGTATTGTATATGACAAACGTCGTCTGCAGCGCAGTTTGCGGCCCGCATGGCTGGAGGCGCCGGAGGGAACGATTTCCAGGAAATCGATCCGTCACGTGTACCATCAGTACAAATGATAGATGAGAGCGTCGGGGCGTTACTACGGATAGGTGCAACAATGTTCGAACCCTGACCATCAGTGATGATTGCGGAAGCCCCGGCATCATTGATCGCGTGCAACACCTCCTCACCACGAAAAGCGATATTCGTAGGTACTGCGACTGCTCCGATACGCCAGATAGCAAAGTAGCTGATCAGGTACTCCGGGGAGCTGTCCAGATAGATACAGACCCGGTCACCCTTTTTAATCCCGAGTTCTGAAAGCCCGAGACCGATCCGGTTCATCTCACTCCGGAGTTGTCCGTAGCTGTACGTCTCAGTTCGCGTGGGGCAGATTAATCCTGCTTTCGCAGCAGGAACGCTTTTTGCATCCAGAAGAGTAGTGACGTTCGGCATGGGCACCCGGTGGATTTGATGAAATAAATTTGGCGTTGGGCTATATAGGTGTTCATTATCGGAGGCGATATTACCGGTAGCGGTAATCCCCGTGACTTCTTTCCACTCATACTGTTTTTCCTGAGCAAGCTATTTCTGTAACCTCCCCTGAATTATCTTTCCAGATAAATTATGGTAGATGAAACGCACAACGCACCGGATACCCAGAACGATAGACCCCGTCAACATGACCACCGCCGGCACCAACAGGCCCGGGAGCAGGTTTCCCACCCGGCAGAAAAGGCGCAGGAACTAAAAGAAGTCGGTCTCGATGACGATGAGACGGAACAGGACAGGGTATCAATCCCGTCTCGCCAACGTCACGGTGGCAGACCGGAAAAGAAAGTATACGAAGAATGGGCAAGCGATCCCTACTGTGAATAGCTGCTTCGAATAATTGTAGGAATGCGGAGTAAATGGAAATTTCGCTTTCTCAATTTCAAATTGGATTTTAACAACAGAGAAAAATTTACCGGTCAAAATTTCTCACAGTATTTTTCGCTATAAAAGAATCTGGAGAAATCCGGCAGGTCAGATGATACCTTCTGTTGTATTGTCAAAACATGTAAAATTTGTTTGTCCTCTTAATTTAGGTCAACCATGCCAATCCGGGTCAATTTATCGGGTATTTTTTTTCATTGCCCTCTATGAAACACTGTCAAGCCGGGCTTTCTCGGGCCTTGATTGGTGTCTGGTAGTATTAAACCAAACCCAAATCATCCTCCGTTTTGGAATGTCCCCTAAAAATGGTTATTTTGGCAAACGTACAAAGAATTACGAGGTCAATAGCAGTATTCTGTTGCATAATCTCCTCCGGGATTCCTAAAGTGAGCATGAAGGAATTATTGGGGCTTGAAAATTCGTTACGAGCCTTCCAGGGGCATTATATAGGGCTCAATTTAAACCTTATCTCACAGAACGGGCATAATTTGAGTCAATAATATATCAATAATTACTCTTAGCAGACAGATAGTTTCAGCTTTCGGATGAACCCGAAAGAAAAGCGCATGTGCACCGGGAGAGTTTTTAAGCGGCAGCCAAAGAAATTCAAAAAAAACTCTGCAAATAAAAAATGAGGAAAATTTACTGGTACTCCGGGGGCTGGACCTGCTGAGGAAGACCGCCTTTGAAATGCTGCTGGATCTTCTTGTAGTAATCCCTGAGTCTCTCGTTCATCATCGGATGCACCTTCTTCTGGGCTTCCTCAAAATGCGTCATGGTGACATTTGAAGAAATTTTTTCTTTTTGAATTAAAGAATTTACAAATTTTTCCAAATCGTTTTTGGACATTTTTGCCGCGTCAAGACTTGTAATTTTTAGATATTCGTTGAGATTTTTAAAAACTGATTCATGGTGTGGAGCAGCATTCTTTAACTCATTGCTATCCTTTTTTTGCGGATTGATAATATTAACAATTTTCTCCAAATCCGATTTTACGAATGATTCCCTACTGATATGTTCAATTTCAAAATATCTATTCAAAGATTCTATTGCATTATCTCGACATGTGTCCTCACGTAGAGCCAGCATACCCGCTTCCCGGCAGATAGATTCCAAGTCTGATCCGACAAATCCCTGGGTAATCCCGGAGAGTGTTGTAGCAAGCCGGTTCCGGGCTGCATCTAATAAGACAAGATTTTTCTCATACATGAGTTCGACAAGACGTTTTCTGCGGGCGCCGATAGAGATACCTATACTGCCTCCCGCCGCTGTTATAACAGACTTTATTTCACTGATTTCGAGATTCCGGTCTCTTCCCAGTTTTTCAACAAGCTCCCCGATTTCTTCCTCGCTGTATCCTTCCGTCAGATGCATGATCTCTTCGAGTGCAGAACCTTCGATTGGCATGAACCGGATGTGAATATTGATGATCTTTTTCCTGTCTTCGAAACTAGGTTCGCCGATATATACGAGCCGGTCGAAACGTCCTGCCCGGAGGAGTGCCGGGTCAACAATATCCGGTTTATTAGTTGCCCCCATAATGACTACGTCCTTCAACTCAACAAGCCCATCCATTTCAGTCAGGATCTGATTGAGAACGTTGTCAAGTACGTGTGAGTCGCTGGATGTGCCCCGTGCTGGCGCTAGTGCGTCAATTTCATCAAAAAAGATAATGGAGGGGGCAACTTGCCGCGCCTTCTTGAATATCTCGCGCACCGCACGTTCGCTCTCGCCAACCCATTTGGACAAAAGCTGCGGTCCCCGGACCGGGATGAAGTTTGCCCCGCTCTCACTTGCAACTGCCTTTGCAATCAGTGTCTTCCCTGTCCCCGGTGGCCCATAGAGAAGTACACCCCGCGGGGGTTCAATACCAAGGTCTTCGAATTTCTGCCGGTGGGTCAGCGGATACTCGACCGCTTCACGGACTTCGGTCTTTGCATCTTCAAGCCCGCCCACATTATCCCATTTCACATGCGAAACTTCGAGCATCACTTCGCGCATCGCGCTTGGACCGACATCACGCTTGGCGCTGCGGAAGTCACTTGGGAAAACCTTGAGATTCTCTAGCACTTCCTCCGGGATCTCGTCGGCATCGAGATGTTCGGAGAGATCCGGCAGGTAGCGGCGGAGGGCACGGATTGCCGCCTCACGGGAAAGCGCGGCAAGATCAGCACCGACAAAACCATGCGTCTGCTTAGCAAGCAGAGTTAGGTACTTATCCTTGGCCTTGTCCTCGGCCTCCTTGATATTCTGCGGTTCAACCCCAGAATGTATCTGCTGGGCAAGCAGCGTTAGGTTCTTGTCCTCGGCAAAGGGCATGTTCCGCGTATGGATCTTAAGGATTTCAATCCGGTCCAGCTCGCTGGGTACGCCAATTTCGATTTCCCGGTCAAAACGTCCTGGCCGCCGTAATGCAGCATCGATAGCATCAACCCGGTTTGTCGCTCCTATAACGACGACTTGCCCGCGTTCCTCAAGGCCATCCATCATGGTCAGGAGCTGGGCAACAACCCGTCGTTCCACTTCACCCGTCACCTCTTCACGGCGGGGAGCTATAGAGTCGAGCTCATCAATAAAGATGATAGAGGGAGCGTTGTCCCGTGCCTCCTCAAAGACTTCGCGGAGCCGTTGTTCGCTCTCTCCATAGTATTTTGATATGATTTCGGGGCCGGCGATTGGAATGAAATGCGCACCACTCTCACTTGCAACCGCTTTTGCAATAAGCGTCTTTCCTGTCCCCGGCGGACCATACAGAAGCACACCCTTTGGTGGTTCTATCCCCAGTTTCTGAAAAAGTTCGGGATGACGAAGCGGCAGCTCGATAGTCTCGCGGAGACGCTGGAGTTCGTCCTTGAGTCCCCCAATATCCTCGTAAGAGAACTGTTTGATACCTTCAAACCCGGCGGCGGGTTTATCGGAAAATTCGATAGATGTGTTCTTGGTGATGATAACGGCTTCTTCCGGCTCGATCTCCACTACCTTGAACGCCACTATCTGCGGCTGGATGAATGGCAGACCCAGCATGATCGGTACCGAATCGTTCTTCGCAACCGGGAAATCGATGAGCCCGTTCAACACGTGCGGATTGTTGGCAATTGGTATTTTTTTGGGGAGGTCTTCGGGGGGTGCAAGGATAACCCTTTTTGCTTCCACTTCTTCGGCTATTTTCACTACCCTGACCGTATCACCGATACTAACTCCGGCATTTAGCCGGGTAAAATTATCAATCCGGATTTTGCGCTGGTTCCAGTCTTCGACAAGTGCCCGCCAGACCTTGGCAACAGTCCGGCGTTTCCCTTCGATTGCCACAAGATCGCCGGGGGAGATCTTAAGGAGTAACATTGTCTCAGGATCAAGCCGGGCCTTCCCGCCACCCTGATCCCCGGGGTACGCAGAATCCACCCTCAATTGCACTTCAGGCATTACCTTAAAGGTCATATACGCAGGGATTTATAAGTACTGTAAATGCTGGTTCTGGTTTTTGATCCATTCCACGGCGCGGCTGGCGATATGATCCTTGGTGCATTGCTGGATTGCGGGGCAGACAGGAAATCCGTCCTGAGGGCAATGCAGTCCGTAATAGCAGAGCCGGTGATTACCGACGTTATCCGAGCCGGTATCCGTGCCGTGAAGGTGAATACCCAGGCTGCTTCCACCCATCGTACACTTGCTGATGTTATGAACCGGCTTGATGATGCAGCAGCTGACATCCCTCCCGAGGCGCTCGCGATGACAAAACGGGTCTTTGCGCGGATCAACGACGCTGAGGAACGGGTTCACGGTTCTCATGTGCATTTTCATGAAGTGGGAGCTGATGATGCCATTGCTGACATACTCGGTGCCTGCACGGCTTTCTATTCGCTCGGCGTTGAAGCTGCGGCAGTGATGCCGGTCACTCTGGGCCGGGGGTCTGCGACCGGCTCCCACGGTGTGTTCCCGATACCTGCCCCTGCGACAACTGCAATTCTCTCTCAAACCGGACTCACAGTCCGGCAGGGAACAGAAGAAGGTGAACTCTGCACGCCGACCGGGGCTGCACTCCTCGCAGAATTCGCGATAATCACTGCAACTGATCTCGGAACCTTTGCTATTAAGGCGGTAGGATATGGAGCGGGGACCCGGGATCCGAAGGATGTTCCGAACGTGCTCCGGGCTATGGTCATCGAAATGACCGTGGATGACGGACCGCTGCATCAGGATACGGTCGATATTCTCGAGACCAATGTCGATGATATCAGCGGAGAGGTTATTGCCCATGTGATCTCCAGGTGTATGGAAAGTGGCGCACGGGACGCAAGCGCGATGCCAATCATCATGAAGAAGGGAAGACCGGGTTTCCTTATCCGGGTGATCAGCGCTCCTGATATGAGTGCAGAGCTGGCAGCACTGATGGCACGGGAACTGGGAACGCTTGGCATTCGCTGCATTCCAACAGTCCACCGGTTTATCGCTGAACGGACCATCGAACACGTGGATGTTGAAATCGCAGGAAACCACCGTACGGTGCCCGTCAAGATCGGATGGATGAATGGTGAAATTTATTCACTCAAAGCAGAATTCGATCATGCCCGTGCCTGGGCATCAGAGATCGGTATTCCGGTGCGTGATGTCCTGCGTATCATTGAAAAAGCCGGGTGGAAGTCGGTAAAAAAGGCAGTGCCGGGCATGGTGGCTGATGAAGACTGACCGAAGGAGCAGCGGGAACCCGGCGCTTGACCGTCTGCTTGGCGGGGGTCTTGAAGTGCGGACAATATCCCAGTTCTACGGAGAACCGGCGAGTGGAAAGAGTACCTTGTGCATGATAGCTGCCGTCGCCTGCCTCCGGCAGGGTCATTCGGTTGTCTTTATTGATTCTGAAGGTTTTTCCATTGAGCGGTTCCGCCAGATCGCAGGAGAGGACACGGAAAAAATTGCCGACCGGCTCTTCTTATTCGAACCGATAGACTTTGAGCACCAGGGTGCGATGATCGTCGGGGCAGAGAAAGTCCTGAAGGCACAGAAACCCGGTTTGCTGGTCATGGATTCTGCAACGGCACTGTACCGGACCGATCTTGAGAAGGGAAGGGATTCTATCCAGATGCTCACGCGGCAGATGATCCAGCTGCTCGGTTATTCCAAAAGGTACGAGATACCGGTAATCATAACCAACCAGGTATACATGGATACAATAAAAAACACCTATTTCGGTCTTGGCGGTACTGCCCTCGAGCATATCTCGAAGGTCATTATCCGGCTTGAAAAGACAGATAGCCCCGGGTTCCGCAGGGCACGCCTCGTTAAACACCGTTCACAGCCGGAGGGTGCCTCCTTCGATTTTGAGATCACCGGAGACGGGATCAGGACAACAGAATAACATAAGTATCTTTTCTTTTGAAAAAAAAACAATTTCAAATAACGACATCTCCTGCATAGAAATGATATAATTGAATAATTATCTCTTGAAAGACAGATAAAACTTTAAAAGAATGGTTCTGCGTAAGGAGATCCCCCTGCAAATCAAGGATCTTTTAAAGAAAAATCCGCAAGGCCTGAGAATCACCGAAATCGTCAGAGCGACTAATATCAACCGGAATACTGCTGGGCGCCATCTTGAGAACCTCCTCATGTCAGGACAGGTTGAGATGCGTAAATTCGGCATGGCAAAGATCTATACGCCATCACAGAGAGTGCCACTGTCCGCAGTACTTTCAATCTCGTCAGAGCTGGTCATGCAGCTGGACAATAATCTCAGGATCGTTTTCACGAACGAACCATTTCTTGACCTTATCGGGACAGATGAAAAAGAGATCTTGGGAAAAAATGTCGAATATACATCTGTTACTACAGTCTTTGATGATTCATTCCCTTTATTATTGAGAGAAATTCAGGACGGGCTGAATGGCAATGAAGGTTCCGGGGATGTTTTTCTGCATGCAAAAGATCTCATCTTTTTTTATCGGATTGCACCTACGGTTTTTGAAGACGGGCGGAAAGGGGTCTCAGTAATCCTTGAGGATATCACCAAACAACGGCGGGCGGACGATGCACTGCGGGAAAGTGTGGACCGGTACCGGAAACTTGTAGAGATATCACCTGATGCTGTTTTCCTTCACCAAGAAGGAAAGATTATTTATGCAAACCCTGCTGGCTTAAGACTCCTTGGTGCTTCGTATGCGGAAGAAATTATCGGAAAAAATATTCTTGATTTTATTTCCCGGGCATTCCTTGATATTATCAAGGTAAATATCCAAAAGGATCTTGAAGGAGAGATATCACCAAGAACCGAACTGCATATGGTTCGTGTTGATGGGACGTCGATATTAGTTGAAGGCCGGGGGATACCTTAGTTGATGGAAAACCCGCCGTGCAGGTCGCCATACGGGATGTCACAGAACAAAAACAGGCAGAAATAGCTTTGCGCGGGAGTGAGGAGAAATACCGTACCCTGGCCGATGCCTCTAACGATCTGATATTTGTGATTGGTAGGGATGACCGGGTGGAATATATCAACAGCTACGCATCTGCAATGGTCAATAACAAGGTTGACCAGATTATCGGAGCTCCGCGGGCCTCTCTATTCCCCCACGAGGTGGCCAGAAACCAAAAAAAAGCACTCGAAACTGTCTTTGAAACGGGTAATCCCGTCAGGAATGAGGGGGCTCTTACGTTCGATGGCCTGACACGCTGGTTTGATCACTACCTGACACCGTTGAAAGACACTGATAACTGTGTAAGATCTGTTCTTGGTATATCACGGGACATCACTGAACGAAAAAATGCTGAAAAGCAGCTCCACAAAAGTGAACAATTGTTCCAGCGGCTCCTGGAGTGCTCTTTCGATGCAATCGCGGTCCATAAAGATAATAAAATCGTGTTTTTAAACGAAAGAGCGGTAAAGATTCTGGGAGCTATTGCACCGGAGGATCTTATTGGCAAATCAATTTTTGATTTTATTCATCCGGTCTCTCGCAAGGATTTGAGAGATCGCATGAGGAAACTGAGTGCTGATCCTAACATCCCTGTTCCCGTCATAACAGAGAAATTTTTCCGAACGGACGGGATAGTGGTAACCGTAGAAGTTATGGCTGTACGTTTTGTTGATAATGGCTCTCCTGCAGTTCGGGTGGTATTCAGGGAGATTGCCTCCTCGGGAGGGCGGGGAAATGTTTCGAATAAAAAGAGTGATTCAGTATAAGATTTTTCCGGAAAAAACCGTCGTGGCAGGTCCTTCCATTTTTGCACCGTCTTTCAGATAGATAGTAAGAGGACCACCCCGTGTTTCCACATTGACGGTTTCACCGGTATACCCCAGTTTGTGCACGACAGCGGCTGATGCGGTGGCACCGGTGCCACAGGATAGGGTTTCTTCCTCCACCCCGCGCTCGAACGTACGGATCCTGATACTGTCAGGTCCGGATCTCTCAACAAAATTCACGTTCGCCCCTTTTTCGAACGTTGCATGGTGGCGGATTGCCGGAGCCACCGCTTGAACATCGAGGCTATCGACGGCGTCAACGATAATAACCGCATGCGGAACACCGGTATTTACTGCATAGACATCGAAATCCCCTATTTTTTCCTTATATTCCCCTTCACCGGATGCCGGTATATCCTTACGGTCAAATTTTGGTGTCGTCAAAGTGATGGTTGCAGAAAACTCATCTTCCTTATACCCCATGGTGACGCCAATCTCGCCAGCCGGGGTTTCAACAGTGCAGGATTCCTTTGTATACCCTGTATCAAAAGCATACTTGGCAAGGCAGCGGATTCCGTTGCCGCACATTTCTGCCTCACTTTCATCCGGCTGGAGGATACGCATTCTTAGGGTGCTTTTTTCAGATTTAGAGAGATAAATAACCCCATCCGCACCAATCCCAAAATGACGATCACAATATATGACAGCAAACTGCCCCTTCATGTCATCCGGAATGGTGATTTTTTCATGCTCATCAATCAAAATAAAATCATTGCCGTTTCCGTGTAGTTTGGTAAATGGTATTTCCATTGGTATATCCCTCAAGTGCCGCTGATATAATTTGATACATCATTCATATACTCATTCCCCAATTCCGGTACCAATCTCAAAGTTTTTATGAAATTCTTCAATCCCCCATCCGAGATAATCCTTTATAATGATATAGGCCATTTGCGGGGGGATAACACCTGCTTCCGTTACGATGAGATCGATGAATCCTGCAGGAGTCACATCAAATGCGGGATTGCGCACCGTGACATACGGGAGAGCACGGGAGATTTCATCTGCCAGTACCTCGCTGCCTTCACGCTCCTCTATCTGGATAAGCTCGCCAATAATTGTCCGTGGAGCGAACTTATACGTCTCGGCCGCGACAAGAACATTCACCCGTGCCTCAGTAGCGGTGTGTGCAACCTGCGCTGTCCCAATTTTGTTCACGACTGCACCATTAACCGTAATCGCATCGGCTCCCACAAGAACGAGATCAATCTGATGAATAAATGAACGTACAGCAGAATCGACGATAAAATTGGTTTTGATCCCGGCATCGTTGAGAGTCCTGATCGTTACCAGTCCCTGGTTTCGCGGGCGTACTTCAGTTGCAAAAACTTCAATCTCTTTTCCACTCCGGTGCGCTTCAACGATACACCCGATTGCTGCTTCAGAATTACAATGCGTGAGGATGGTATCTCCGTCTCGAATGTGGTGTGCGCCGAAGGTCGCAATCTTTCCCAAGGCATCGTGTGAAGACTGTATAAACTGTCCGGCACGAACGATCACGCCATTTTGCGCCTCTTCAAACGTTGCCGCCTGACCCAGCCCATCCATCACGAGATGGATAGCATTCGAGAGGGAAACTGCCGTCGGCCGTGTAGTGACGAGGGTTTGCGCAGCACTTTCCACTTCCCGCTTGAATGATACAAGGTCCCTGGTACGGGTCTCCATGGCGTGGTGACGGAGGGCGTCTGCAGCCGCACGGGCGATTCTCCCTGCACCCCGTATTTCCATGCTCTTTATCTTCTCTGCGGTTTCAGTAACGAACATCAGCTTTCAATGATTCAATGTTCAGAAAAGTACATAGAGTTTGTTGCCGGGTGCTTCTATGTCGATTGCCGTTGTCTTTGACAGTGCGGGAACGCTCCTGAAGACATACAGGGTTGCAAAAGATATAAGGAACAGAAAATTACTGCCGGGTATTGAGACAACCACCCTTACCTTCAGTTCTCCGGATCGGGTGCTTGTCGTACTGCCAGTGCATTCAAAGGAGATTATGAATACGCCGGGCGATATGCTTCTGTCCTCCTATCTTGTGGAACATAATATCGGCTTCGGTGTGAGCTGCACCAGGAAGATTGTTACGGCGGAAGAGATCGGGGATGTACTTTATACCGACCATCAGGTCCGGATAAACGATCTTCAGGAATGCATCCGCGATGTCTGGACGGTCTGCAAAGCCGAATCTGTCGTGACCATGAACAGCGGGGCTATTGTCAATATGGCGGACAAGTACATCGAATTTGCAATAACTGCCGGAGGCTGGCCTTTTGAGGGAGCTAAAGAAGCAATCACCGCTCTGCACCGTATGGGTGTACCAACGTTCATCGCATCAGGAGACAGGGTCACCAAACTGGAAAAGATGGCAGACCATCTCGGCATCCCCCGCGACAGGGTGTATGGTGTTGCAACTCCTACGGTTAAAGCTCAGATAGTGAATGATTTACGACAGGAATACGACAGAGTTCTGATGGTGGGCGACGGGATCAACGACTTATGTGCCATGCGGAACGCAGATATAGCGATACTTACCATCCAGCAACCCGGTGAGCGGCCGGAAGATCTTTTCAATGAAGCAGATTATGTGGTAAAAAATGTTACTGAAGTTGTTACGATTGTTAAAGAGCTCTCCTCTGCCGGGCATTTCGATCGTGAACGACTGTGATGCAGCATATAAAAGGTAATATGCCACAAGTATCACAATAGGTATAAGAGTATTATGAAGGCTCCACTGATAACGGTAGATAACCTCTGCATGAATTTTGATAGCACGAGGGTACTCAAGAACATTTCTTTTGAGATTGCCGAAGGGGAGATCTTGGGAATTATTGGCAGGAGTGGCGCAGGAAAAACAGTACTTATGCATCTCATGCGGGGCATAGAGCAGCCTCCGACGAGTGGGAAGATTATCTACCATGTAGCCGCGTGCAACGGCTGCGATTATATGGATGTCGGGAGCTCGTCGGGAAAACCGTGTCCGCATTGCGGGGGTATGTTATCCCCCCTTGACGTGGATCTCTGGAATGAGAAAGATGAGGTGCAGAAACGCCGTCTTTTACGGCGTACAGCGATCATGTTCCAGCGTACTTTTGCACTGTATGGTGATGACCGGGTTATCGAAAACGTCCTTCATGCCCTCGATGATATCGATTATCCTCAGGAGAAGGCGATTAACCGGGCCGCAGACCTCATTGATCAGGTTCGTCTGTCCCACAGAATGATGCATATCGCCCGGGATCTTTCGGGAGGGGAGAAACAACGGGTAGTGCTTGCCCGTCAGCTTGCTAAGGACCCGTTCATGCTCTTTGCAGATGAGCCGACAGGAACTCTCGATCCCGGTACTGCGAAAATCGTACATTCCATGCTTTCAGAGGCAGCAAAAACAAATAATATGGGAATGGTTGTCACTTCTCATTTCTCCCAGGTGATCCAAGATGTCGCGCACCGTGCAATACTTCTGGTGGATGGTGGCGTTGCAAAGATAGGGACACCACGTGAAGTTATCGAACAGTTCATGAAAGGGTATGATGATACCGAAAAGTTTGAAGAGGCAGAACTGGGCGAAAAGGTTATTGTCGCCCGGGATCTTGTCAAACGCTATATCTCTGTCGATCGCGGGGTGGTGAGGGCTGTGAATGGCGTCACCTTTGACGTATACACCAAAGAGATCTTCGGGATCATCGGGAAGAGTGGCGCGGGGAAGACCACCCTCTCGGCTATTATCGCAGGTCTCATCGAACCAACCAGCGGCGAGATGAATATACGGATCGGTGAAGAATGGGTCGATATGACCAAACCCGGCATCGATCAGCGAGGGCGAGCGACAGCTTATATCGGCCTCCTGCATCAGGAATATGATCTCTTTCCCCACCGCACCGTCCTTGATAACCTTACCGATGCAATCGGGCTGGAGTTCCCAAAAGAGCTCGCTATGCGAAAGGCGCTGATAACGCTCAAGATGGCGGGATTTTCTGACGAAAAGAGCAGCGAAATCCTTGAAAGGATGCCCGGGCAACTCTCAGAGGGGGAACGGCATCGCGTTGCCCTCGCCCAGGTTCTTATCCGTGAGCCCCGGTTTGTGATTCTGGATGAGCCAACCGGTACTATGGATCCGATCACCAAGATTGATGTGAAGCACTCAATTATGCACTCCCGTGAAGAAATGGATGAAACATTCATCGTGGTTTCACATGACCTGGAGTTTGTACGGGATATCTGTGACCGGCTTGCGCTTATGCGTGGAGGTAAGATCATACAGATTGGCAAGACGGCAGAAGTACTGGCGATCCTTACCGAAGAAGAGCGCAAGCTGATGAGTCAGCCCGTCGAATGAGGATCGAAATGATCACCATCCACCTCGATGGAGAGAGTGTGGATGTCGTTGCGGGGAGTTCGCTCGGTTCTATCCTTCCCCGTCACATACCGGGATTGAGCGTGGGGATCGTCCGCCCTTCAACTCAGGAACAGGCAAAGACAGGAAACCTTGCCCTCAGTACTACGGCAGGAGAGGTTGCGATCGAGATCGTCGGCCAGAATGCTGCATTCCTCGAATCTCCCGAAATTGTGAAGACCCTTGCCCTGCACTGGAGTGATCGCTATGCAGCCGCATTCGGACCGTTCCCCTCTTCCATTCATCCGTTGCGTAAGCCCCACCTGTACGAGCGGGGCGATGTGATCCTTGGCTGTGGAGGTTACGAGCCGGCACGATCCTACCTGATCTTCTCAAAAAGCCGCCATTCTGCAGATCACGGGGCTGATGAAAGTGGAGGTGTCTACGGGAAAGTCATAAGCGGCAGGGCTGTCCTCGACCGCTGGACAACCGGAGACAGAATTACCCGAATCGAGCCGGTCATCAGCTGGGCAGATACCAGCCGTTCTTTCACCACAACTGACATGAGCCTTATTATTGAAGAAGGGATGCACATCATCACCCAGCTGAAGGTGATTGCCCAGGGGTTCACCCCGGAACAGATCACCGTTGAAGCGGCTGGCAGTGTAGAACATATGCTCCATGCACTCCAGTTCGGGAAGTTCACCGTCAGCCGGGCAACAAGCACCCATATTCTCGACTCACGCCTCACGGGGACAGCTGGTATCGAAAAAGAATTCCGGCACCCGCGCAGGGAGGGGACAGTAACGGTAAGGAACGCCGGACAACTGGAAGGAGGCATTTATATATACCGTGATGATGTGCCCAGCAGTCTTGTTCACAACGTCGCCGGACAGGTAGTCCATGGTATTGAACTGGTAAAACTGGCACAAGAGCATGATCTCCTTGCGGTCAGTGTTCTGCCGGAACGAATCGATCTTCTCGGACTCTCCCTTATAAGGGCAAAAGAGATTGCCAAAGAAAGGGGTATTTCAATGAATGTCGATGGGGAAGAGGGAGAGAGGATTATTGTTTCTCAGGAGCCGGGTACAACGCTGGACGTCCTCAAAGAGCGAATGGTCACGGTGACAACCGCCCCGCTGGAAAAAGTAATCGATCTCGAGCTGGATGATGAAAAAGCGCCTATCAGCTGCGACATATTCCGCCGTCTTACCGGGCTTAAGGAACACGATGCCGGGATGATACCGGTCTTTTTTAAATTTGATGATGTTGTTCTGTTCAGGTCATTAACTTCCCCGGGGGTCAAGATCAACCCCGAGAATACACCAGAAGATGAAGTCCCTGCAGCGGCTCTTGCGATCACCAATGACTCCCGCAAAGGTGCCGGACTGGTAGGTGTGCGGCTTTCGCCCAATAAAGAGTTCGGGCCAACCTCTGAGCCATTCGAAGGAACCAACATCATCGGGCGGGTTATCGATACGGAAAAACTGAAAAATGTAAAGGAGAAGGAGAACATGTACATCAGGGAGGTAAAGCGGTGACCGATTATACTCCGGCACTGGTGGGAAGCGTAACAAAATATGTGGTAGTGGAATCATTCGACGTTACCCCGGCTGATCTTGCTGCACGTGCCTATGAGATCTCACAGGGTGCGATGATCAAGGAGACCTGTTTTGGGCTTGTCATCAATGGGCAGGCAGAAGAAGTCGATCGCATCGTCGCTGAGCTCAGGAGTGTGGACCCGGATCATATTTTTATTAAAGACCGCGGGTTTCCTCCCGGGGACACCCGACGATGCCGGGCAAACCTCGGGGGCGCCCGTCCGGGATTTCATGGAATGGAATACGAAATGACGGTAATTCCTTACGTCTCACATGGCCTTGAGGTTCTCAGGGAAAATGATGAAACCAGCATCCCTGCCCCGGAAAATCCGCTGGCGCGAAAGGCTTTGGACATCTCCAGGCTCAGGAAAATAATCGAAACCGAGGAATCCTGAACATGGCGAAAGTATTCATCTATCCTTCCACGAGTCTGATCCTCTCTGACATGGTAGCACGCTATGGGCATACCCCACTCAGCTCCGCAACTGCCATCCGTGAACGCATCCAGACCGCAGGATTCGAATCCACCCCCCTTCAGATTACTCCCGAGGAACCAAAAAAAGGATTAAAATGGGCTGCTGTTGAGGTCCCCAGCGGGGTCCGGGGACGCATGGCTCTCTATGGACCGATGATCGAGCAGTGCGAGGCTGCGATCATTATTGATGACGCCGACCTTGCGTTCGGGTGCATGGGATGTGCCCGGACAAACGAATTGATAACTTTCCTCGTGCGACAAAAAGACATCCCCAAGCTCGACCTCTACTATCCAAAAAATGAAGAAGAGGGCGTAAAGTTTGTTGCTGCAATCAAACGATTCCTCACCGGGTTGGGAGGAGGGAAATGACGCCCCCGGTACGCATCGCCCAGCTTTCCTGTGGACCGGAGTATTCCGGAGTCCAGCAGGAGATCAATACCGCAGCAAAAGAAGTGAATGGGGAGATCTTCTATCCGGATATCGCGTTGAAGGATGTCCTGCAAGATTTTGATAAATTCGGGCTCGATGTCCGAAGTCCCGATCTCAAGCTCGCCATTGCCCGTGCCAAAGCACTCGTAGAAGGACGCGTGGATGCAGACGCTGTTTTTATCGCAACCTGTTTCCGGTGCGCCGAGGGAGCAATCGTAAGGAACGAACTCAGGCGCTATATTCATGAAAACTCAAGGCTTCCGGTGGTCAGTTACTCCTTCACGGAACGGACAACCTCTGGAACGCTCCTTACCCGCATGGAGGCACTCACCACCATTGCCCGTAGAAGGGCACTTCTCGCCCGTGAAACACAGCAGGGAATTACCCTTGGACTTGATTCGGGTTCTGCCACAACAAAAGCCGTGGTGATGAAGGACAACAAGATCATCGGCACCGGCTGGCAACCAACGATTGAAGTTCTGAGAAGTGCGCAGGAAGTGATCGGTCACGCACTTAAAGAAGCGGGAATACAGCGCAATGAAGTGCAGGCAGTCGGTACGACTGGCTATGGGCGATTCCTTGTGGGAAAAGAGATTGGTGCCGAACTTATTCAGGAAGAACTGACGGTGAACTCCAAAGGAGCGGTCTACTTGGCAGACCGGCAACATGGTCCGGCTACTGTTATCGATATCGGGGGTATGGACAACAAAGCAATATCGGTTATGGATGGTATTCCCGGAACATTTACGATGGGTGGCATCTGCGCAGGGGCAAGTGGCAGGTTTCTCGAAATGACGTCAAAACGGCTTGGTGTCGAGATAACCGAGCTTGGCCCGCTCGCCATGAAAGGATTCGCCGGACGTGTCCCCATGAACAGTTATTGTATTGTTTTTGGCACCCAGAGCCTTGTCAACGCTCTCGCTACCGGAAGCACCCGGGAGGATGTTGCCGCGGCTGCTTGTCACAGTGTTGCCGAGCAGGTCTTTGAACAGCAGCTGCAGGAGATAGATATCAAAGAGCCGGTGCTTATGGTAGGAGGTACATCCTTAATCGAGGGGCTCGTATTCGCAATGGGCGAGCTCCTGCAGACAAAGATCGTCGTGCCACCTTATTCACAGTATATTGGTGCAGTTGGATCGGCGCTCCTTGCATCCGGGTTTATCAGGGACGATTAGATGCTTGCTATCGAATACTTTGAGGTGGAATGTCCGGAACCGCTGGGCGCTGCATATTACAAGCAGATATCGAATGATGTCCTGCTTGATCACAACCTCCTGAGAGTCATCAGCAAACTCCATGTATTCATCGATCCAAAGATCCCGGTCTTCGTCGCGGTGGGCACGCTAAAAAAGATTACCACTATCGTCCGTGTGCGGGACTTCGCCAACGTGAACCCGCTGGGTGACAAGATCACTCTCGTCATTTCGGACGAGACCTACCTTGCGCCGATGCTAAAGATATTCTGGCAGAAGTATGGCAAAGACCGGGTCGAGCAGCCGGACAGGTTCACGGTTATCCTCTATAACACGGAGGCGGATGCACGGGAGATAGAGGAACTGATCGTCGCTGACCCGAGCGAGTCGCTGTTCAAAGATCTGATTTATGCGTTCCGACTGATCGCACCGGAAGGGTTCCGGGTGCGCAGCGAGAAGTTCAGCAAAGAGCGGTTCTCATTTGTAGCGAGTGAGGATACCCTTGCCGAAGATCTCAACCCCCTTATCCGGGAGAAGTTTGCGCTCATTGGAGAGAAGCTATGACTCTCGTGCCGGTAACCTACAAGGGAGGTATCTACCAGCACGATACGATCATCGACCTGATTGAGGATCTTGGCGGGTACATCGTCCAGAAACACATCATCGCCGCGGAGGTCGTGCTCCAGTGCTTTGTTCCCCGGAATGACATCGAGCTTATAAGCAGGATCGCAAAGCCGCTCTTCGGGGAAGTGACCGATTCTCCGCTCGTGGGTACGGAGATTGCCGTTGTCAGCATGAGCCTCGAGATCCATCACCTGCCCCATCCGTCCTGCGATTTCGCAGAATATGCGAGGCGTATCGGGGCAAAGACCAATATGGTCAGTCCGGCTCGCGGGCCGGGAAAGAGGATCTCCCAACTGAGCGACGAGGAACGCGATGTGATCAACGAACACGATATCGCCGTTCTTGCATTCGGTAACTTCGAGTCATGCATTGAGTACAAATGGCCTGCCCTGCGCAGGGGTATCGAAGTGCCGATAATCGTCATGGGAGCCCCTGACACAGAAACCCTGAAACGGATAATCCATCCTGCTGCCGAAGGGTACGTGGGGAACGTCGGCAGATTCATGCGCCGGGGCAAGACAGAGGAAGAGATTGGGATTCTTGATAAGATTGTCGCAGAAGTTACCCGGGTCATCGAGATTAAGAGAGAGGAGATCGCAAAAGACCCGCTTTCGGTTTCACCTGCACGGCTTATGGACCTGATACGGGAGCATGTCCCTGCCATCCATGATGTGACTTCCCCAACTCCCCTCACTGTTCAGATGGAGGGGCTCAGGGTCAAGTTGCCGTACGATACATTTGCCGGGGACATACGGGAGATAGAGATCGAAGATGGGATAACCGTTGCCGATGTTGCCGGTGTTGTTCCCTCCCGGATGCGGGACTATATACTCGTAAAAATTCTGCCCTTTTCAGAAACAAATACGGTGGTATGATGGAAAAAACAACGAAAGAGATGTTTGAGGAGCGGCTCGCGGAGATCGTAGCGCGAGGCGCAGATGTCACTGCAGATGAATGGATGCAGGAAATCGAGGAGGAATATGGGCGCGTACCGCTTATTTTCAAACGAATGGGAGAGAGGCCTGAGGTGCTCATATCCCATCTTCTCTATAAGGGGACGGTTGCCCAGACCAGTCCTCTCGATCCAAAATATGTGGAACTTATCAGCTTGGGGGTGGGAGCGGCACTCAAATGTCCGCATTGTACCGGTTACCATATGCAGGCTGCTCTCAAAATGGGTGCGAGCAGGGAAGAAATCCTTGAGGTGATCCTGCTGGCAGGCATGATTGCCAACTCATCGGTGCTTGCCAACTCCTATCGTATATTTGACGAGAAACTGGAACGCTGCTTACCCTGCCAGACAAAAAGTATGAAAAGCATAAAACCCAGACGAAAACCTGCAGTTAAACCAAAGACACGTTGATCGTTCAAATGCGGGGATTACCCGCATAGCTTTTCAATCATCCTGGACTAATTTTTATCATTATGAACGGGACTGCTGGGCGGCACTGTTTGCAGTGGCGGGGAACCGGGTAGTTGTGCTTCTTAACCGAATGTCCGAACGTTTGTAGATCGGATCCCGAAGGTGAGAGATTCGCGTATATTCAGTGCTCATAGGCTTGATATAACAAAGACTTACTATCATCGATGTCCCCGAAGATGGCCTCCAGCTTGTGACCATCAAAATTGGACATTCTGGCTTGACAGGGAATTTCTTGAGGGATGTCGGTATGTTTCCTCAAGATCAGTGAATTATCTCAGAGACACAGATCTGATTACAGAAATTTCTTGGTCACAAAAACGAAATCGGTAGGATGAGTGAAAAATTTCCCGTCTGTTCGGACCTCAGCATTATTTCGTTGCGCGGGATCGAATCCTATAAATGGCGACTCCGGACAGAATTATGTGAGTAGAATAATCTGAAACCGCGTACCGGTTAGGAACAGGAAAAGATCATGAAATCAATAATTCTTGCGGGAGGTGTCGGGACGAGACTCTGGCCTCTCTCCCGTGAATATTATCCAAAGCAATTTATCCAGCTGGACGGGCGTTCCCTTTTCCAGAAGACGTATGAAAGGGCAACCCACCTTTCAGATCCCGATGAGATATTTATAGTAACTAACATAATCCACCAGTATCTTGCACGTAACCAGATAGAAGAGATGGGATCTGCCATATCGGACGATCACCTGCTAGCAGAACCGGAAGGAAAAAACACGTTACCCGCCATCGCATGGGCCATGCAGTGCATTCGTTCCATTTCATCATCTGCAACCGCTGTGGTTTTCCCGAGCGATCACCTGTTAGGAGAGAATGCGCTGGATCAGATCCGGGCTGCAGAGCCGCTTTCGGCAAAAAATATCGTTACATTCGGTATCAAACCGGACTCTCCTCATACGGGTTATGGATATATTAAACCGGGGCGACCGCTTCCCTATGGTGCAATAGTCGATGAATTCAGGGAGAAGCCGGATGAAAAGACCGCACAGGAATACGTCAGGAACGGGTATCTCTGGAACAGCGGAATTTTTCTTTTGTCTGTCAGTTCTTTCTTTTCAGAGCTGAAAAAATATCGTCCCGAGCTTTTCGACGCATTCCGTGAGGGACACATACCGGACTATACGCAGCTTGAGTCAATTTCTATCGATTATGGACTTCTGGAACAATCAAAAAAAGTTGCTGTTGTAACACTCGATACAGAGTGGAGTGATCTTGGAACGTTCAAGGCACTCTATGATGTAGAGAAGCATGATAGTGAGGGCAATATCGGCAAGGCAGAGTATTTTTCGGCAGAGAACAACTTTGTACATGCACCAGGTAAACATGTCGGACTGATAGGTGTCCATGATCTCATAGTCGTCGATACGTCTGACGCGCTCCTTGTCTGCGACAAGCGGCAATCAGAGTTGGTAAAAAATCTCGTCACCCGGTATAATGACCGAAATGATCCGGTTACGAAATTCCACCGGCAGGTGCACCGCCCATGGGGATCCTACACTATCCTTGAGGAGACGGGAATCTACAAGATTAAACGGGTCAGTGTCAAACCCGGCCAGAAACTCTCTCTCCAGCTGCACCATCACCGGAGTGAACACTGGGTAGTAGTACGAGGGACTGCTGAGGTCGAACTTAATGGGGAGTTCAAGCTTCTCAGGCAAGGCGAGAGCACGTTTGTCCGTAGTGGAACAAGGCATCGGTTGAAGAACCCGGGTGTCATCCCCCTTGAAGTTATTGAGGTCCAGCTCGGAGAGTATCTTGAAGAGGACGACATCATAAGGTTCGATGATGACTATGGAAGGAAATAAAAATTTTTTAAAGAAATCATCGACTCTCCTGACGGGAATGCCATACATTTTGATAAGAAGAATGCGGGCCATTTTTCCTGTCATTTCATGCCACCCTTACTGGCGCTCAAAGGTGCGATAAAAAAATCACTCTTAAAGCAGGATTTCAAGTTATAAACCGTATACTGCTATACGCTAACGCGAATTTTCCCGCCCGGAGGTAAAGATGGGGTAAACCATCTTATTTTTTCTTCCTGTCGTACTTTTTCGCATATCGTGATTCTCCTCCTTTACCGGATTGAACCAGGAATTTTCCACCATTACCGATAAGATCGGTTCTTCCGGCGGCAGTCAATCCTTCGATGACCAGTCCATGGTTACGCGGATCACGATACTGCATTAACGCACGCTGGATCATCTTTTCCTGACCTTTCGGCACATGAACCGGCTCCATGGTGAATGGATTGAGACCGGTATAGTACATACAGGTCGAGACACTCATCGGGGTCGGAGTGAAGTCCTGTACCTGTTCAGTGTAGAGATGGGAGTCATGGATATAGACCGCGAGCTCGATCATGTCATTGATCGAGCATCCCGGGTGTCCGGACATGAAGTACGGCAGAAGGTATTGCCGTTTCTCTTTGCCGTGCTGCAATGTTTCAAAGCATTCGCAGAACTTATCGAAAACTTTAGCTTCGGGTTTGTTCATTAAATCGGTGACTTTTTTTACCACATGTTCCGGGGCAACCTTGAGATGACCCGAAACGTGATGATCACAGAGACTTTTAAGATAGCCTGAGTCATCTCCGAGTGCGAGATCATAGCGGATGCCGGAACTGACAAAGACTTTTTTCACACCCGGTATTTCACGGAGTTTTTCGAGAAGGGCTACCTGATGCTGATGGCTCGTTCTCAAGGTTTTACATGAAAGGTTGCAGCGTTTGTCCCGACACGCCCCGGATTTTTCCCAGAGGTCGCACGAGAGGCGGTACATGTTTGCGGTCGGGCCACCGATGTCCTGAACAATGCCTTTGAACTCGGGCATCTTCGCCATTCGTGTTACTTCACGGATGATCGATTCACTGCTCCGGCTTTGAATGATCCTGCCCTGGTGATGAGTGAGGGCGCAGAATGAGCAGCCCCCAAAACATCCCCGGTGACTTGTAACGGAAAATTGAACCGTTTCAAGCGCAGGAATGATGTGTGTATACGAGGGGTGTGCACGCCTGGAGAATGGCAGATCATATATGTGGTCGAGCTCCCGGGTCGACAGAGGCAGCGCCGGCGGATTCTGGATGACGATGGTTTTCGGGTGCGGTTGTGCAATTGTCCTGCCCCGGACGGGATCCTGTTCGTTATAATGCATCGCAAAGGCACGGGCGTATGCTGTTTTGTCTTGTGCAACTTCGACGAAACCGGGAAGTTCAACAATACCGCACGGCCGTTGATTGCGCCAGTGGGCGTGGTCAAAGGTAAATGCCGTTCCCCTGATGTCCTGCACCGATGCGATATGTTCACCGGATGCGAGTCGATGACCGATCTCAACTACCTGACACTCTCCCATACCAAACACAAGAAGATCTGCCGGAGCATCTGCGAGGATCGACTGGCGCACACGGTCCTGCCAGTAATCGTAATGGGCGAACCTTCGCAGGCTCGCCTCAATACCCCCGATGATAATCGGTGTATCGGGGAAAAGTTCGTGCACTTTATTGGTATAGACTATCGTTGCCCGATCGGGTCGCCTAGGGATCCCTGTGGGAGAATAGACATCATCACTCCGTCGTTTACGGTTGGGGGTGAAGTTGTTTACCATGGAGTCGACATTTCCGGAGGAGATGGCGAAGAACAGTCGTGGTTTTCCAAGTTTGGCGAAATCGCCAGGAGAATTCCAGTCTGGCTGGGCAATGATCCCGACGGTGAATCCTGCATCCCACAGGACTCTTCCTATTAGTGCAGTCCCAAAAGAAGGATGATCAACGTATGCATCCCCGGTCACCAGAATGATGTCCAATTGCTGGATGCCGAGTTTTTCCTTTTCTTCTGAAGACAGCGGAAGAAATCCGGGTTGATCCATCATAGAATGCAGAAAATATCAGAATATTCACAGATGCAGGTATCTTTATGAAGATGGGCGGCGGGTCAGATCGCGGATGATTTCAGCAAGTCCTCCTGGCAGATCATCCATCTCTTCCGATTCCTCGTTCCCTACATGCTCCTCCTCATTTTTGCCTTCATCAACATCAACAGGAGGATACTCTACTTTTCCTAAAACCGGAAGATGAACCTGAGTCTTCTTATCAAACTCCCGGCGTGCAGAAAGACCGGTAAATTCCAAAACGACCGCTTCAACAATGAGATAAGTAATTGCTTTTTCTCTGAGACAGCCCGTCAGGGCATGACCGGAACGGCCCACCGAAGCATGATAATGAATATGCGGGCCATCTTCGCCCGGGTAGATGGTACCAATTCCAAAAACTTCCCAGCCACCTTCAAACATCACAAAATGGGGAACCGGCGGGATCACCGGCTCTTCTGGACCGGTAACCATCCTTCCCTTCATAAGGGCGCCAAGGAAGAGGATCGAACCAGCATAGACAGACTTGTCGTTGATAAACTGGCGCAGAGAGACCAGCATGTCCTCGCCATCATCAATCCGCACGACAAAGACCCTTCCGAGCTGGCCTTCCGTATACTGCATAGATCTATTTCCTTTTTTGGTATTCATATGGTTTGTGCGGACTTATACCTTCTACGGCTCTTGATAATGGCGCTGAATCACAGAACTCCTAGACGGGAACAGAATGATAGTCGTGGCCGAAAACCATGGGGCAGGGGTTGATATTATCTTCCCCCGGCACCACCTCCCCCGAATCCGCCTCCGCCGGCGCCCCCATGACTTGGAGGTGTGAAATGAAGAAGCGGAATAAAGGCGTAACTCATCCCCACTACTCCCAAAGGTACACCGGTTTCCGCAATGCGGATATTGAGCGCCTTCATCGCCTTCCCTACTTTGTCTCCAACACCGAGTGCGGTGCCATATACCAGCCATTCGCCCCACATTGAAAGATCCTCGGGCGCATATTTCTGCATCATTGCCATATCGGAAAGAAAGCGGGTGAATGCATCCCATTCAAGTTTTTCTTTGAACCTATCGTCTTTCCAGTGACCAAAAAGCGTAGACGGCGCAGAAACGGCGATCAACGCCTGAACAATGACGATGGCCCAGAGCACAACAGCAGGACCGAGAATGGACAACTGCGCAGGTATGCCTAGAGCAAGAATCAGGGTAACAGCAAACATTGCGATGCCGGTAAGCAGGAGGGGCAACAGGTGATCCCGTCCATCAACCATATACTGTATAGCAAGGGTTTTATCCACCCGCCCGGTTACATCGGTGAGCGTTCGCTGATATTTCAGTGCCTTTTCTTCAGCGGCGTTGCTTGTTTGTACACTGCGTGCGAGCGCTTCTATTTGTGCCGTATCAAAAACGCCATTTTCTGATACAAGTTCAAGGAATCCAAGCACGCGCTGTTCATAGGGATCGGTCGTCACACCGGAAAGCAAGCGGATTTCGATTCCCCTTGGTTCGCCCTTATCAGTGATCGAGATAATCTTTCTCCGATGGAGATCGAGCAAGGTTGCATAGTAGCCATCTTCATCGAAATCGAGCGCATCGCCTTTGAAAAGCAGGTTAATCTGCCATGGCTTGAGTGCAGGATTGGGAATCGTACTCAGGTATTCAGGAACCGTGTATGCCCTCTCCCTGCCATACCAGTAATAAACTGCTATTAAAAAAACCGGAACCAGGATACCCGCAATTTTGGCAAGAATGTTCAGCACATTTGCCACAAAATACGGGAGATTATACCAGAAATTTGCTGAAGATGTTTTTCCCTTAATATCCAATACTTCTTTCCTGAATCCCGGGACCTGAAGAAGTCCGTCTGCAGATGTCAGGAATTCAACAGCCAGGTTTTCATCGGCTCCAACACTTCCGGTGATAACGTAAGTATCTGCAACCTTCAACGTCGGGAGGTAAACAAAAACCTGCACTACTTGATTCGCCGGAATTATGATTCTGATGTTCTGGTAGGGAACATGCCCGGTTCCTGCGAATTTCAGGTTCAGATGCGAATTAGTAGTGTCGTATTCAACAGGAGGATGAAGTATGTACGTATATGCGACCGTATACGAACCCGCATTATAATAATCTGGTTTGAATATTCCGACTTCATTGTTTTCTGCAAGATTTCCAATGGTCACTTTTAAGGGGCTGTCTCCCTGAATGCCGGAAACATGGACATTCCCCCCTCATCCTTGGCATATCCGACCCCGTTCCGGAAGGAGGAACTGCTGACACGAATTGCACAGATGGACCTGAACCTGTACTAAAGGTGAGAGGGGACTCTCATGAACGAAAAAGCATGCGGTATTGACCCGATACCAGGACATCATAGGTGTATTTCTCGGCAAGGGTTCCATTTTCATACAGCACC
>Ga0209777_10000880_pt1 | contig 46347 bp, 41 predicted proteins | sample FrelakmetHBP12HB_FD_187147 | JGI IMG/M metagenome (GOLD analysis project Ga0209777, IMG submission 187147) | Freshwater lake sediment microbial communities from the University of Notre Dame, USA, for methane emissions studies -HBP12 HB (SPAdes)... | ecosystem: Environmental > Aquatic >... | reverse complement strand
GGCCCCCGCAGGGAGATCGGGATACGGACGATATTCAACATGCTTGGACCCTTAACAAATCCCGCCGGCGCGACATCTCAGCTCATCGGTGTCTATGATCCAAGGCTGACGGAGATGTTTGCCGGTGTTCTTAAGAACCTCGGTACAAAGAGGGCCTTTGTGGTTCATGGCTTGGACGGCCTGGATGAGGCAACCGTAACTGGTAAGACTCGCGTAACGGAACTCACGAACGGTCTTATCAATACATATGATATCGATCCGGTTTTTTTCTTCGGCGACATCTTTCCGGGTGACGCCCTTCTTGGCGGTGACGCATCGGTTAATGCCGAGATTACAAAGAGTGTTTTGACAGGCAACAGCGGGGCCTGCAGAAACATTGTTCTTCTTAACGCGGCTTTGGCAATTATCACGGGTGAAATGGCCAAAACCATCAAGGAGGGAATTGAGATAGCCAAGGAATGCATTGACAGCGGCGCCGCTATAAAAAAACTTCAGGCACTGATCGAGCTAAGTAACAGTTAAATGGATATTCAACATGATTTTAGATAAGATTATAGATACAAAAAAAGAAGAAGTCGCCCATTTGAAAAGGATCAGGCCTCTTCAGGAATTGAAACATGCTATTGCGGACCTCCCCTCCCCCCGCAATTTCCATGAAGCCGTAAGCGGCCGGGAATTTGCCATTATTGCGGAAGTCAAAAGACGCTCACCCTCAAAGGGAACCCTCAAAGAAGATTTCGATCCTGTTCTAATTGCGTTGCTCTACGAAGAGAATGGCGCTGCGGCAGTCTCCGTCCTCACGGACAGGGCTTTTTTCGGCGGAGATGTGGCTTATCTCGCCGATATAAAAAAATGCGTGCGTCTTCCTCTCCTGAGAAAAGATTTCATCATAGACCTCTATCAGATATATGAGACTCGTTTTCTTCGGGGAGACGCTGTCCTTCTCATTGCGGGAATTCTAACAGATGTTCAGTTGAGAGAATACACTGACCTTGCCACGTCTCTGGGTCTTTCCGTGCTCTGCGAGATTCATTCCCAAGGAGAATTGGATAAGGCACTCGCTGCGAACGTTAGAATCATCGGGATTAACAACAGAGACCTGACGACGTTTTCGGTAGATTTGAAGACCAGCATAACTCTCGCGGCCTCTATTCCGGCGGACAGAGTTATAGTAAGCGAAAGCGGCATCCGGACGAGACAGGACATTGAGACATTAACGAAGGCAGGAATTCATGCATTTCTGATTGGCGAGACACTGATGACGTCTGATAATATGGGGCGGAAGCTGCGAGAGCTTCTGGGTAAAGAGTAAAAGAGGGCTTCAAGGGGTCAAGGATTCAAGCGAGAACGTAAGAAATGGAAATCAAGATCTGCGGGATTACCAACATGGAAGACGCCGTTATGGCCTTCGCATACGGTGCTGATGCACTGGGGTTTATCTTCCATGAGAAGAGCCCGCGATATGTAAGCCCCGAAACAGCAAGGCGCATCATACAGAATCTCCCGGACGATATCTCAAAAGTGGGGGTCTTCGTAAATCATGATATCCATGCAGTCAGGGAAATATATGAATTTTGCAGGCTTGATATGATTCAGCTTCACGGTGATGAATCGCCTGCGTACTGCCGCGAGTTCCCGCAATCCATTCTGATCAAGGCAATTTCACCCATGAACGAAGATGACCTCGGCATCGTTAACCAATACAACGTCAAGGCGGTCATAGTAGATGCGCGTGAATCCGGACTCTACGGCGGAACGGGAAAGAAATCCAATTGGGAGCTAGCAGCCAAATTGAAAGAAATGCACCTGCTCGTTCTCTCGGGAGGATTAAATGCCGGTAACATTCTCCAGGGAATCAGAACAGTTTCACCACATGCCGTAGATGTCAACAGCGGCGTTGAACTCTCACCGGGGAAAAAGGATCCTAAGAAAGTTCAGAGCATGATTGAGACGGTCCATGCTGCCGGGATAAAGAGCAACACAAAAATATTTACGAGGAGAAAACATGCACCAGTCACTGCCCGATAAGAAAGGACACTTCGGAATCTTCGGCGGCCGCTATGTCGCGGAAACCCTCATGCCTGCCTTGTTAGAGCTTGAGGAGGTTTATAAGGCTGCAAGAAAAGACAAGCAGTTCCGGGATGAACTCGCCTATTACCTTAGTGAATACGCAGGCAGGGAAACCCCTCTCTATTATGCGAAACGTCTCACGGAAGAACTGGGCGGGGCGAGGATATATCTGAAGCGCGAAGATCTCAATCATACCGGCTCGCATAAGATCAATAACACCCTCGGTCAGGGACTTATTGCGAGACGTATGGGCAAAGAAAGGGTAATTGCGGAGACGGGGGCCGGTCAGCATGGTGTAGCCACAGCGACGGTGGCCGCCCTTTTCGGAATGGAATGTATGATATTCATGGGTGAGGAAGATATCAGACGGCAGGCCCCCAATGTATTTCGCATGAAAATATTAGGAGCTGAGGTTGTACCTGTCTCATCGGGAACGGCAACCCTCAAAGATGCCATGAATGAGGCAATGCGGCACTGGGTATCGAGAGTAAGAGATACCTTTTATGTGATTGGCACAACGGCAGGGCCTCATCCTTACCCCATGATGGTCCGTGAATTTCAGAGTGTAATCGGTAGAGAAACAAAAAGGCAGATTATGAAGAAAGAAGGCCGGCTTCCCGATATCCTAATTGCCTGTATTGGCGGCGGCAGCAACGCCATGGGACTTTTCTATCCTTTTAAGGACGCAACACACGTTGAGATGGTAGGCGTAGAGGCGGCGGGAAAAGGCATTACGACAGGACAACATGCAGCCAGCATATCCGCCGGAAGTGTGGGCGTCCTTCACGGCAACAAGACCTACCTTCTTCAGGATGGAAACGGCCAGATTCAGGATGCCTATTCCATTGCGGCGGGACTCGACTATCCCGGTGTCGGCCCCGAACACGGCTATTTCAGGGATACGGGGAGGGCAACCTACGTAAGCATCACGGACGATGAGGCAATTGCAGCCTTTATGCTAGTCTCCAAATTGGAAGGCATCATCCCCGCCATGGAGAGCGCCCACGCACTGGCCCACGCTTTTAAGCTCGCCCCCGGACTCCATAAGAATAAGATCATAGTTGTGAACCTCTCCGGCAGGGGAGATAAGGATGCGGAGATAATATCACAGATGATCGATAAAAAATGATTTATGTAAATCCCTCTTTCAAAAGGGAGATCATTGGGAGATGCTTTTATGACAGGAAGAATCGAACGGACATTCCGAGACCTCAAACAAAAAAAGGAGAAGGCATTGGTTGTATATCTTACGGCCGGAGATCCAGACCTGCAAACCACCCGCGGTCTCATACTCGCTCTCGAACAAGCTGGTGTCGATGTCATCGAGATCGGCGTTCCCTTTTCCGACCCGACGGCGGATGGCCCCGTCATTCAGGCTGCCTCGCAGAGGGCACTCCATCGTGGAGTGACACTGTCCGGTATCCTCGATATGATAGAATCCTTGAGAGAAGTCAGTGATATTCCCATTGTCCTTTTCGGCTACTACAATCCCATTTTTTCTTACGGCAATGAACGATTCGCGGCAAGGGCGAAGCGAGCCGGTGTTGACGGCATCCTTGTCGTTGATCTGCCGCCGGAAGAATCGCATGAACTGAGGCAGCATACGGATCGGGCGGGTCTCGATTTCATTTCTCTTATCGCGCCCACAACCAGCGACAATCGCATCGCAAGAATTGCAAAAAATGCGACGGGATTTCTCTACTATATCTCCATCACGGGAGTTACGGGAACGGCACAGCCCCTCATGCAGAATATTAGAGTTGACGTAGAGCGCATCAGGAAAATAAGCGCCCTACCCCTCGTCATCGGCTTCGGGATCTCAACACCCGCACAGGCGGCCCGGATTGTTTCCTACGCCGATGGAGTCGTTATCGGGAGCGCTTTCGTACGTCTCATCGAGGAAAACGGCGCCAAAGACGACCTGATCCAAATCGCATCGTCCTTCACCAAGGATATCAAGAAAGCATTATCATAAACATCGTGCAGCGATCCGCGACCGGGGATGTCCTCACCTATCGCCTCGAAAGTCCTGACGCCGGAGATCGCTGGAGGCTGATATTAATAATATCCTTGACTGAAATACTCGTACATGGTTATTTAGGCCGCCGATCAAAACAATAAACCAAAGGACGCATGCGCTACACCATCTTCGACATCCCCATCTTACGGAACGTGCTACAGCTTCTTGCCATAATTGTTCTGAGAATCTTCGGATGGCGGAGAGCAGGCCGGGTACCGGACGCCCCCAAATTTGTCATGATAGCCGCGCCTCATACCTCAAACTGGGATTTCCCCGTGGGACTCGCCATAATCCTGGCATTCAAGGCTAAGATGTACTGGCTGGGAAAGGAACCTATTTTCAGATGGCCTTTTGGCACCTTCTTCAAATGGCTGGGGGGCATTCCCGTGAGTCGCTCAAAATCCGGTGATGTGGTTGCGCAAAGCGTCCAGGCCTTCAATGAACAGGCCAGAATGATGATGGTGGTTGCTCCCGAGGGAACACGAAAGAAGGCCAATCACTGGAAGACAGGATTCTATTACATCGCCATGGGAGCTAACGTCCCTCTTGTGATGGGTTTCGTTGATTATGTGCGGAAGGAGGGAGGTTTCGGGCCGACACTTATGCCAACCGGAGACATTGGGGCTGATATGGAAAAGATTCGTGCCTTCTATGATAATATCACGGCTAAGAACCCCGACAAATCAACACCGGCAATGATCTCACCGCAGAACAGGTAGACGCTGATAATGAAGATTAGTACAGTCCTTACGACTTCCGGCTCTGCAGAAGGGAATATACGGACATCTTTATAATTTATTCCCCGTAAATGCCGCTGCAAATGATAAGGTCATCTACCTTTCTGAAATAAGCTGTCTTAGGCCATACTTCTTTGGTTACCGGGTTATACCACTTGTACGTCACCCAGCCGCTGCCCTCGCTATTTGCCAGATCGAGGATCTCCCGGATAAAACTTTTTCCGTCTGCGTCTTTGAGTTCACTGAAATCTTCTCCCACGAATCGTTCATTGACTCCGTGTGCAAGCATAGTCCCTCTGGTATTCAAGGCGTATATATACATTTCGTCCTGGACGAACTGTCCGCTGGGATTTGTATATTCAGCCAAAGCGATTCTCTTACCCGATGTCTTATAGAACGCAACGGCCTTCTCCACCCAGCGCTTGGCGTCCTCTTTCGCACGTTTACTCATTTTGTTCCTCCTTTACTGATGCCCTGACTATCAACTAAAAAACAAATCCTCGCAATGACTCACCATCTCAAATATATCTAACCCGCCCTCAGCCAGTGTGTGATGATTTTCGCGCAATCATCACCAGCGTTATCATAAAGGCCGATGATCTTTCTTTCATGGACAGCTCGTTGGACAGAATCTGATGCGTGCGCTGCGTTCTGCATAACGCTCTGCCCGAAATCCGAACGAATGGTGCCTGCGGCTGCTTTTGCCGGATCGGATTCGCCTAATCGACCCCGGATCTTCCCAACTGCGCTATATCCCCGATAAAGAAGCGCCAGCGAAGGGTTTATGCCAGGCTTTTCACGATCTTCAGGCGACACGCTGTCTGGATCAAGTCCTGTTAGATATTGCACGATCTGTGAGAATTCGTAGTGGGCATTCGTCTCGTTGATTACTGATGCCATGGCATTGTATTCTTCATCGGTTATATCGAACCCAAAGAGCCCGCAAATTCTCTCCTTAATCTTTTCAGCTACCTGTTTCTTCAGCTTTCGCTTGAATGTGCCTCTAAGGAAACCATAGAATGCCTCACCTTGCGCGGCGCTCATCTGGACCACTCTGGCTCCAACTATCCTGAGACCTGTCTTCGAAAACATGTCGATCATATTTCCGGTATGGACGGAATGTTTGAAGAAATTATCCGGTTTCAAAATGACGAGCGTGGTTTCTCCTTCAGCAGCTTCTTCGTAAATACCCGAGTCATTGAATCCAAGCTCTGCGAACAGCTCCAAATTAATTTTTGCATATTGAAGATTCGTGGGCACAAGAACAGCCGGTTCGAAATACCTGATTGTTCCATCGGGATTGGTTATGAAGTCGCAGTAAGTGCCGCGAATCGTCCCTCGCCTGGCTTCAGATTCTGCCTCCGTCGTGAGTTTTCCGACCACATCGTAGACACGCTCCACCGCATTCTCGCCCTCAAACAAGAGAAACAGGCAGCGGTTAGTCTGACCCAGGATATTTTCGTGACGCAGATTCTGATCGATATAATCCACCAGCGCGTTCTCTATCTTGGGTTCGATGCCCAGACTTTTCACTCGCCGCATATACTCATCCACAAACTCATCCGATGGCCGCATCATCCTGACGCCGACCAGATCGCAGCCGGAGAATGACATGAGTCGCGCAATGATATTCCCGGTACGCGACTTCATGAGACTGTATGGCGTAATGACTACGTATGTAATTTCTGTTGCCATTTGTTACGCGCCTATTCTCCCCCCTAAGGATACATTGAGTCATTAATATCACTTTCCCTATTATTTCACAAGAGCACATAAGAATATTCTGCAGTACCTATGAACGTAATTATTGAACTTGACGAGGATATGAGGTATTTAGAATACATAAAGCAGTCTTTTCATGAATTGCGGAATTTTCCTAAGAATAATATGATTCTTGCCAGAGAATATGAATGTTTCCGCTTTGCCGCTTTCTCAAGAACAGGAGGAATAGAAATGAAGATAAAATTGACCGGTAAAATGACTTTGGCCATGTTTATGCTCGTGATTATCGTAAGCCTGCCTCTCCATACAGCTTCCGCTGCCACGGCGAAGGAGATCAATGTTAGTGTTGATGTCGCTCTCGACCGCTTTATCAAAGAGGTCAAGGGCGCGAATGAATTTCTCAAAGCAGCCAAGGGTGTTCTTGTCATACCGAATGTCATTCAGGCCGGTCTCATCATCGGTGGCGAGTATGGTGAAGGCGCCCTCCAAATCGGTGGACAAACCGTAGATTACTATAATGTAACCGCCGCCTCTCTGGGTTATCAGATAGGGGCCCAGCGAAAGGACGTCATACTCGTCTTCATGGATGAAGCAGCCCTGAAAAGATTTCGTAACAGCGACAACTGGCAGGCCGGTGTCGATGGCACGGTAACGGTAATGGAATACGGCGCCGAGGGTTCCATAGATACGACAAAATTCAAGCAGCCTATCGTCGGGTTCGTCTTCGGTCAGAAAGGACTAATGGCCGGCGCTATGATACAGGGCTCGAAATTCACCAAGCTCAAGAAGTAGGAATTCCCTGCATCACGAATTATATGTAATTGACTATTCAAATTCGACGGTAACAGGATTACTTGTTTCGAACTTCAATCCCTCGACACTCTTGAACGATGCCTTCGTTTCTCCGATGGACTGGGGATTAACTGCGAGCAGTTGCTTGAACAGACTGGCATTACTAATGATCTTCCCGATATCCATCTCACAGAAGATACTCTTCTTTTGGCGGTTCACTCTTTTCAACTTTCTGTCCATCAATCTTGGCGCCGGGATTCTGGTTCACCCTCACCTCGCTGATATCCTGAAAGGCATAAACGGCATTGTAACCGCTGGCGGTATCAGTCCTCACCGGTTTGGCAGATATGAACTTCACCGTGGCGCCAAACGTTTCGCCACGCTTTTCCGCGTCCTTCACCATCTTTGCAATGACATCGTCGCGGGTCTGCCATGCTGCCTGCAATGGATTCCATGATATCGAACATGCTGTTGGATAGGAGGGAAGTCTCCTCAATGGTTCCGCTGCCGTCCGACTTTACGTGAATGACCCATGAGAATGGGCAGAGAATCAAGTTTCCTGATTTCCTTTTCAATATCCTCTGCGTAGTCTAGAAGGCTTGTGGTTCCCAGTTCCGGTGGGCGGGGCTCCATCCTGGAACATCCTGGATAAACTCTACTGGAAAACCTCAATACCCTTCTCTTCGCGGGTCATTGCCCGCAGCCACCTCAAAGGGGCGGACCGCCAAGGGATGTAAGATTACCTGAATCGTCATCTGCGTATCACCGGCCTGAACCATTCGGTTTTAAGTGAACAGGCCGTCACCGCTATCCACCAGGGATCGGGTGGACTCTTTCGGAAGGCCAACTATCTGGCCCGGGGCACCCTAATCGCCGCCGCTGCCGAAAAATGACTTCAGGTCAGCGCCGAACATGTCCGCCTGGCTTCTACCGAATTGATCTGAAGGATAAAAAGGGAGCCATAATCAAAATGGCTCCCTTTAAATAATCTGAAATACTCTCCGATATGTCAATTTAATGAAAAAAATTAGTCAAAATAATTTGAAAAACAGCAACTAACTAAAAAATTATATTTAGGCCGAACACAACGCCCTTTGTTATGTCAGTCGCTTCGTTCGTAAAATCGGCATTAGCGCCTGCGTCAATTTTGGAATGAATATCCTGAACCCTGTATCCTAATGACAAAGTAACGGGCCATTCTGGAATTTTATAACCCACACCCAGGTCATATAATGTATATGTACATGAAACATCTGATAATTTATTACCCTCAATCTTCAGAGTAAGCCACCCGTAAGCAAATGCCCCATAGAAATAGAAACCGGAGCCAAGCGGATAGCTTGTGCTGATTCCTAAAACAGGTCCTTCCATTTCAACTTTTTGATCTGTCGTTGGTGGTGTATAGACTAATCCAGGTGATGATTCTGTGGTACTGTACTTTTGGGTAACATTTTTCCACCCGGCTGAAACTGCAATGGGAGAAGATAATATATAATACCCGAGATTGACATCCCATTCAGTGCGTTTGGCCGATATCTTCGTGTTTACTAACCTATAGCCTAAACCTTGCGCTGTATAATTAACATATTGAGTGTATGCTGGAAAATCGTAACTAGTTTCAAGGAAATAACTGCCAGAAATAAAGAAGTCTTTGTATTTTATACTTGCGAATGGAATGCTAGCAAGTTCATAATTGTCAGAAGTTGTCTCTATATTTTGCGATCCCCGCTCACTGTTAGGCCCCCCAGAAAACATGCTTGTTTGCCATTGATTATACCAACCCTTATAGCCTAAAACAAAGGTCCAATCTTTTGATTGCACAGATGCTGCTGTACTTCCTGGTTTTGTTTCAACTGATGTTGTTACTGAAGAATCTTTTTCCTGCAGTTGAGCAAATTGGGTGAATTTTAAACCTTGAGTGCTATTAGATAAGTAGTCGGTTGGTGGTGCACTATGTGCTAAATTTATGATAGATAAACAAAATAAGGGGATCAGTATCGAGATTAAAAACTTCTTCATGATTTTACCTCCTAATTTAAATTTTTTACCATTTAATGCGAACATACCAGAATTTCAGAAGAGTTTCTACCGGAATAATTTTACCATATCCTTGAATAGAGCAAGTCTTTCACCCCCTCCCCAATGTCAACTACCTGTGATGAGCTGCGCTAATATTAAGGCCATGTATTTCAGAACTTTAATTAAAATATCATTTTAGAATGCTGGAGGAACAAAAATTGATTCAGGACGGTTCTTCTGCTTCTGTATCTCTCGCTTTTCCCTTTCTATTTGCACTTTCTCATCTAAGATTCTAAGTTTATGTCTTTTTTCTTGTTCAATCTCTTTTTCCATTTGCACTTTCTCACTTAGTCTAGAGCTTTTTTCTTGTTCAATCTCTTTTTCTGCCTGCTTTACCTTTTCTTTGAAGGTACGTACCGCCTCTTCAAGGTTTGCCTTTTCCTCCCTCAGCTTTTCTTGTTCTTCTTTGATTAAATGATTAGCCCCTCCAGCTTCTATTGCCGGTGGCGTGGCAGATGCATATACAAAGATAAACTGCCCCCCCTCATCACCGGCTTCAACGATTGGTGCACTTCTTGGTGTTTGTTGCGTAGTTTCATTGGAAACCGCATCTCTTAAGTCGCTGCTTAATTTATCGGCCGGCAAAAATTTTTCCCGATTTTTTTCCAGGATTTTTATAAGATAATATGCAAAAATACTATGATCACCTTTTCCTTTATCTGGAACCGGATAGAGACCACCAGCAGTCAAAACCCACCTAGACCTGTCATTGTATAATTCTTTTACTGAAGATTCCCTAAGGCTTCTGGTCTTAGTGCCCATGAGGGCTTGACTGAAACATGAATCCGCAATCGTAAAAATGTGTTTTGCTTTTATATTTTTGAGAAAACCTCTGATTTCTTCATTTGATATATAAGTATCCGTCTCATTAGGTTTTGCATCTGACGGTAACCATCCTCCCATACTTGTATCCTTGTCATATTCTCCATGTCCAGCAAAATAAATTAACAAGTTATCATTTTCGGCTAAGGTTTTTGCAAATGTGCGCAAAGTTGAATATATCTTCTTTCGCGTCGCATCCCCGTCATACAATTCAACGACCTTAAACCCATATTTTTTTTTAAGTAACTCTGCAACAGCTTGGGCATCTGGTCTGGCAGCATCTAACTGTTTTTCTGCAGGCAGATCTATATAACGGTTTATACCAATAACAAGAGCCCAGTAATTGCCTTGTATTTGAAGATTAGATGAATCCCTTGGTACAATAGTCATTCCTCTATTGGATTGAGCATATAGCTGCTGGTTTGGAATGAGTAACACTGAAAACAAAAGGACACTAAATACTTCCATTAATTTTTTGGTCATACATCCCCCAATAATTAAAGGGAAAAATTCATTACAAATTTTTTTTGACCATAAATACAGACACCCGATGCTTTCTGGAGGTCTACTGTAATGAAACATATGGAGGTTGTCAAGTTTTTAGTTGAAACGAATGACTACAAAATGCGGGGTACGGTATCGATGATCGAGGAAGGATTGTATCGAGGAGGTTGTCCTTTTGATAAATCGTCGCACCTTTTGGTTGATTGACCAGTCACGAAGGCTATTTTGAACGGAATTCAGACAGGCCTCTCCTGTACACCTCAAATTCTCAAAGCGTTATGACTGGATATATTCATCCCAGAGGTAGTTGGGGTCGAAATGGGAGTGATCATTGCCAAAAGAAAGCAGCAATTATTCTTAATACAGACCGGTTGTGTAGAAGAGGAAGTTAGCCACTGAGGTTCACTGCTTCATTTATCTTGTGTTCTCCTTTTCAATTCCAGCCAGTCATAGATATACTGCGTTATATCTTCCCAGCCCGGTTCACCGACCACCCAATGGGCGTGACCTTTAAATTCCTTATAGGTTGAAACCGCACCGTATTTAGCCGCTATTTTTCTCACGACTGAAGCCGGGGTAATCCGATCTTCAGCTCCTGCAATGACCAGAACTGGGCAGGCTACTTTAGATTCATCCACATAGGAGGCTTTTCCGGGATCGAGCAACCAGAAACCTATTTCAGACGCCGCCCGTCCGGACTCATATACGAAATGCTCGTATATCTCTCTCTGTTCTTGTTCTGACAATAAATGCATCATGGAGTATACCGCTTCCCTAAAGGGCTGCCTCATGGGGTTTCTCCAAAAGCCCCATTTAAGCAGGACGCTCATAAAACTCTTAATGACAGAGGGTTTTAAGGCTATGATGCCCCGTGGTGATGCGGGAGTCAAAAGGACGAGGGTCTTGGCAAGCCCCCTGCTGCCGAGGATTTGTGCAAGCAGCCCACCCATGGAATGACCCATGAGAATGGGCAGAGAATCAAGTTTCCTGATTTCTTTTTCAAGATCGTCTGCGTAATCCAGAAGGCTTGTGGTTCCCAGTTCCGGCGGTGGTTCTGATTTGGGATCAATATCATGAAGCCTCAGGGTGGGTGTTATGCAGCGGTACCCTTTGCTCTCAAAAAATTGTTTGTAGTTTCCCCAGTACCAGCTGTTTCCCCACATGCCGTGGATCATCATGATTGTTTGTGTCATTTATCTTCTCCTATATTCTTCTGAATGTTATCTGTGTTTATACCAGTTATCCATGTAAACCTTCGCCAGATCCTTATTCCTCATGATCAGCATTCCAGGTAATGATTAGTTATTATCTAAGGGGTCATCCTTTTCCTTTACTTCGCTCTTATTTTATTCTTAATACGCACGTAAACCTCTTTGTTGGACATCATTCTCTGAAAACCGACAGGGAAGAGCCTCTTCAGCCAATCAAATAAATAGGCATCCCGGCCAATCATGATCCGAGCCTTGTCCTTTTTAATACCCAAGATGATTATTCTGGCAGCCTTTTCTGCAGAGGTGTGTGCAAGAAATCTGTCGAATAGTTCAGCACACTCTGCCTTGTTCAGAGAGGAATCCGCAGCCTTGTAAAAACGGGCATTATGAACGATGTTTGTTTTAATCCCACCGGGGTGAACACAGGATACCCTCACTTGTGTTGCCTTGAGCTCTTGGCAGAGTGTCTCCGTAAATCCCCTTATGGCAAACTTAGAAGTGCAGTAGGCGCCATTGTTCGGAAAGGTAAAAATACCGTTCACGCTCGACACATTGACAATATTGGCTTCGGACTCATTCTTTAGGTATGGGAGGAACGCTTTGCAGCCGTAAATAACGCCCCACAGGTTGATAGCGAGGAGCCATTCAAAATCCTCATAGTTTGTTTCCTCAAGGGTTTCTGCTATCGCGACCCCAGCGTTATTGATAAGGATATGTACCCGGCCGTGTTGGGCAACTACATCATCGGCATATCTATACACCTTTTCACGCTGTGCTACATCCACCACATGCATGGAGATTTTCCCGCCGTAATGGCCTATCATCTCCGCTGTTTCCTTCAGGCCTGCTTCATTAATGTCAGATATCGCCAAGTGACAACCCTCTTTTGCCAGGTTGATTGCCAACATCCTCCCGATGCCGGATGCGGCACCAGTTACTGCTGCAACTTTATTCCTTAGTTCTTTCATGTCCTGATATTCTTGAGTATGTTCACCAAATGAAGTGTATAAAATATTATATGTATTCAAAGGCCTTGAGTAAAAGAGCCTCATTGACACCGTCCTCAATCATACTTACCCGGGCGTCGCGGAACATTTTTTCAATGGGGAATTCTTTCACAAGACCATAACCGCCTAATATCTGCATTGCTTCGCTGGCCACGGTAGTTGCTGTTTCTGTTGAGAGGCATTTAGCTGCAACCGCATGGGCAACCGCCGGAGAAAAGGGGTTTTGAAGATTATAGATGGCCACTCTTCGTGCATGTGCCCGGGCAGCCTCTACCATTGTAAACATCTTCATCAGTTTCAACTTGACATTTTTATGTTCGTATATCGGAACGCCTCCCTGAATTCTCTGCTTTGCATATCTAAATGCTTCATCAAACGCGGCCTTCGCCAGGCCAGCAAAAACAATTGCCATACTCCCGTTGACATTGGCTAAGGTCCGCCCGCTGGAGGCTTTGATAAAGTCAGGATAAGGAATAACCATGTATTTTTTTGGAATCCGGGCATCCTGAAAAATAATCGATCCTTGATTCAAAGGCCTCTGTCCCATTTTATCCAAAGGCTTTCCGCGGGATATTCCCGGCAAATCCAGGGGAATAATCGCCAGACCTTGGCCTTCCATACCTCTTTGCGGTTCAAGCCCTACATGTAAGAGGGCATGGGTTGCGATTGTTCCATTGGACACCCATGCAGATTTTTCGCCGTTTACGATGTATTCATCACCTTGCAGAACAGCCTTTACAGAAGGTCCGCACCTAGGATTATTCCCGCCGAGGGTCCAGTCCGTGCCATGGTCTGGTTCGGTAATCGCCCAACAACCAATCATTTTTCCTTCTTTATCATCGCAGAAATTCCGGACTAATTGCTGCATTTCAGGTATTGGAAAAAGGGCAGCATAATTAAACGGCAGGCATGACACGCCCATGCTTATTGTCAGACCGGCATCCGCATACCCGAGCTGTTCTGTGATCAGAATAGCCGCCATGGGATCAAGATTATCCGCCATACCTCCAAGGGATTTCGGAATCTGCAGCAAATGAAGTCCCAACTCTCGGAATCCTTTAAACACATCCCATAACTTAGAGTCTTTTGCGATCACGTCAGCAGGGTCTATGAGCTTATCCAGCGCAACCCCTGTTGTCCGCATGACTTTCATGCTGAACTTCTCTACCAACCGAAGCATGGCTTTGGTTTCATCGTTGATATTAAGATCTATATCACGATATGTCACGTGTCATACTCCCTTACACCCCATTCATATATTATTATTCACTTAGTTTCTCATCATAAGTTCCGCTATCCAGAGAACCCTTATTTAATATCCCATTTTAAAAAAGCATACGGCACAAATTCCATGAAGCCTACTTCTGTCACAGTTTTCCCGCCAAGCATCGAATTGTCACCTACAGTGTAAAGTGCCCCTAACATTTTTATAATTTCCACCTCAGCCCATGGATCATAATCAGAATGCCTGAGAATAACTTCTGCTTCTCCGAACTGCATCTCCTTTGGCTTCAGAATGGTCTCCTGCCTTATGAGACGTGGGTTATAGTCGAAGGTTCCACCTTCAGGTGCAGGGAAATGTTTGAAATTGTATGAAATCGCTCTAATTGATCCATCGACTCCCATACTGGTGCTGATCAGCATTTCCTGTGCTTTTGTGTCATTTAATTTTCCGGTTAATCTTGCGCGAACTTCCATGAATCGAACTCCGCGGCGTTCAGTCCATCCGCTTACAAGTAACCCGTCACGGTTGAGATCAATATTTGCAATCTTCTTGGGGAAACCAAATCTCTCTCGTCCCCCTGCCATGGCAATGTCATTGGTAACTGGCATGGCGAGGCAATAATTTCCCTCTTCGCCATTGTGAACAGCGCGCAAAAATAGGGCACTTTCCTTGTAGATGACATCAAAATTAGTCCTGGGATAATTTGCAACAAATGCCATCGCAATCGGATGTTTAGCCGGCTCCAATGGTGGAGGAAGAAGTTTCGCTACAATCTCCGGCTTAGTTTCCCAAAATACCATAAGCATTTCCGCATCATAAAAATCAACTGTTGCCATGGTATTTGCCATGATTTCATCAAATGATTTTACAAATCCCACAATCACACCTCCTTGCCCAGACAGACCGGCATTAAGTTATTTTTGACTCCCTACGAGGAAACTCATATAGGTCTTCGCTGTTTCTTCAGGCTTCTCAACCATCGTGCAATGTCCCGTGTCCTTCATGATAACAGTCCTATAATTCTTCAGATTCTTTTCCAGGAAAGCAACGCCCCCTACGTCCGTCAGTTTGTCCTGATCCCCTTTAATACCTCAACAAGTTCACATTTACAACAAAATCCCATATAAACACGGCGTCATATTATATTGCGCATAATCTTCGTAAAGTATCATTTCCGGTATGCCAGTGACTGAATACGTTTTCGAAGGAGAGGGTCTTGCCATCCCATTGTCCTGACAATCCAAATTCATTCGGACTTTTGCCTAATGCATCATCTATTGCCGCAATATGGTCTTTGTTCAACCGTGGGCGACGAACGGGACGTGCGTAATCTGCTCGCCACTGACAGAAAGGCGGAAGCGGAGGTCATAGCGCAGGATCTCTCACCCGGGCGGTCCAAGACTCGCAGTGTCATTATAACCGTGAAGCAGGAACTGCGGGATAAATCCCCGGAACTCGCCTCCCTTGTGAGTGTCACGTCTCTCTCCGCCTCTGACATACGGGCACTTATGCCTCCTGACGAGAGCGGATTTGAAATCCATACGTCTCAACAGCGATAAGCTTGTGGAGGATGTCCGGCAATTTCGGACCCTTCTTGAGACGCCGGGTTCTTCTGATTACATGACGTTCTCACGAAGTCTCTACAAGAGACTTTTTGAACCCTTCGAAAAGATGCTGGACAAGAAGAACCTCGCCATCGTACCCCACGGCACACTTCACTACCTTCCGTTCAATGGTAATGTTACCCCAGCATTTGCTGTCTGGAATTTTACATATTAATCAAATTCCGTCAATCAGCAATTATCGGCATAGCGTAGTTCTTTGCTTGTCAATAAATCTCTTGACAACCCTTCTAATAATCTTTTACTGTTCTAAAACTTGGGAAAATTTGAACTTAAAAAGACTTGCCGGCATGGGAGCCAGCCTGTAAATGAACAGGTGATCTCTGAATCCCCTTCCCATAATTGAGGTGGATAGTGAAGTGCTCAAAATGCCAATTTGAGAATTCTGCTTCTGCCAAATTCTGTGTTGAATGTGGCGGAAAGCTTGAAATCGTCTGCCAGAATTGCAGCACCCGCAATTATCCAAGCCACAGGTTCTGTAGCGATTGTGGCATCGCGTTAGTTATCCCTTCTGAGCCATCATCTAAAGAGCTTTCGTTCGATGAGAAGCTTGGGAAGATTCAGAAGTACCTTCCCAAGGGTATCACGGAAAAAATCCTTTCTCAAAAAGATAAGATCGAAGGTGAACGGAAGCAGGTCACGGTACTCTTCTGCGATATGAAGGGGTTTACCCGCCTTTCAGAGAAACTCGGCCCCGAAGAGGTCTATGCCATGATGGATCGGGTCTATGAGATTCTCATTAAAAAAGTGCATGATTACGAAGGAACAGTCAACGAGATGACCGGTGACGGGATCATGGCCTTATTCGGCGCTCCCATCGCCCTGGAAGACGCTCCCCAGAGAGCCATACGATCTGCCATGTCTATTCATAGAGAGATGACCCGCTTCAATGACAGGATAAAACTGGAAAAGGGAGATTTCCCTCCCATAAAGATGCGTATCGGTATTCATACCGGCCCGGTCGTGGTGGGGGCATTGGGCAATGATTTGCGCGTTGAATTCAAAGCTGTGGGAAATACGGTCAATCTTGCTGCCAGAATGGAGAGTTTAGCAGAGCCGGGAACCACCTATATCTCCGACGACACCTTCAAGCTCACGGAAGGGATTTTCCGCTTTGAGAACTTGGGGGAAAAGGGGATTAAAGGAAAAGAGAAGCCGATCCGCGTTTACCAGGTTATCGCCCCCAGTACGAGACGAACAAGATTTGATGTCAGCGCTGAGAGTGGATTAACTCCCTTTGTGGGAAGAGAGCGTGAACTGGAACTCCTTTTGGACGGATTTGAAAGAGTCAAAGAAGGAAGAGGACAGGCCATCTCCATAATTGGTGAGGCAGGCACTGGCAAATCGCGTCTCCTCTATGAGTTCAGGAAAGCTGTCACCAATGAAGCCGTCACCTTTATTGAGGGACGATGCCTCTCTTACAGCAGGAATGTAGCTTATCATCCCATAGCGGACCTCCTTAAGTCCAACTTTGATATCCGGGATACTGACACCGAAGAGGATATCCGAGAAAAGGTTATCAATGGCCTCAAAATACTGAAAATCGATGAAGCATCCACCCTTCCCTACCTCCTGGAGCTTCTTTCCGTCAAGGAGAGCGGTGTCGATAAGATATCTCTCAGTCCGGAGGCCAAAAAAGATAGAACCCTCGAAACAGTGAAGAGAATCATCCTGAGAGGTTCAGAAATCAGACCCCTGATCATGGCTATAGAAGACCTTTACTGGATCGACAAGAGTTCCGAGGATGTCATGAAGGAATTGATCGAGATTATTCCGGGCGCAAGGGTATTCTTGATCTTTACCTATAGACCGGAGTTTGTCCATACCTGGGGGAGCAGGTCCTACCACAGCCAGGTAACCTTAAACAGACTCTCGAACCGGGAGAGCCTGGCTATGTTGACGCATATTCTCGGAACCCCAAATATTGATAGAGACCTTGAGGAATTGATTCTGCAAAAGACTGAGGGGATTCCTTTCTTTATTGAAGAGTTCATTAAATCGCTCAAGGATCTGAAGATCATCGAGATGAAGAACAATACATGCCAGTTGTCAAAAAATATAAAGAAGCTCGCCATCCCTTCCACGATACAGGATGTAATCATGACAAGGGTGGATAATCTTCCGGAAGGAGCAAAGGAGGTAATTCGAGCAGGCTCCATCATCGAAAGGGAGTTTAGTTATGATCTGATTAAGAAGATAACAGAGTTTTCTGAACATGATATCCTGTCTTATCTCTCCACATTAAAAGACGCAGAGCTTCTCTATGAGAGAGGTATTTATCCGCAATCTACCTATATCTTCAAACATTCTCTCACGAGAGAGGTGGTTTATGACTCCATCCTGACAAAAAAGAAAAAGCAGCTTCATCAGATAATAGCCAATACCATAGAGGACATGTATAAGCATGACCTCTGTTACCATTACGGCATTCTGGCAAATCACTGCATTGCGAGTGAGAATTATGAAAAGGGAGCGGAGTATGCAAAGCTCGAAGCAAAGAGATACCAGAAGGCCGCCCTATTCAAAGATGCTATCGAGTATGCAAAAATGAGCATCAACAGCATAGAAAAGCTCTCGCAAACAGAAGCCAATCAGAAAAATCTCATTGATGCCAGAACAACACTTGCGATTTATAATTTGAGCCTGAATTATCTTGTTGAAGCAAAAGCAGCAGTTCAACCCATCATAGATTTAGTAATGAAGATGAACTATAAGAAGAGTCTTGCTGCAATCTATATCACAATGGGGACGTATTCCTTTGGGGTGGAAGAGGATTTCTCAAAAGGAATTCGATATATGAACAAAGCAATCCAATATTCAGAAGCAGTCAACGACTTTCTTTCATTATGGATGGCATGTTCTCAATTGGGTATCTTCCTGCCTCATATCTGCGAATTTGAAAAGGCATTGACGTATTCTGAAAAATGCCTGCAGCTCAGTGAGCTTGCAAATAACCCCATGGGGAAATCACTTTCAAAAGCTTATATGACATACATGTGTACCCTTCGGGGACATATTGAACTGGCATGTAAACATTGTGAAGAGATGTTAAAAATTGTTGAAGAATCTGGCGACATATATATCAAAGGGACGGTCTACTCACATTATGGGGCAGCCCAGTATTACAAGGGCGCATTTGAAGAGGCGGAAAAATACTTTTTAGAAGGATTAACATTCTGCAAAAAAACGGCTCAAGTTGGCTGGGAGTCTATTGCAAATGCCCGACTCGGCTTTATGTATTTTGATACGGGATTGTACGGGAAGGCTCAGGACTATCATAATCAGACAATAAAAATCCTGGAGGGAGCTAAACTGCACCCCTCATGGGCAAACGTCCAAAAAAACTGTTTGGCAAGAGCACGCGTGCGCTTATATGATAGAGATATCAACTTCGCTCAATTATTCGAGCATTATAAAAATAATAAAATGACTGTCTATGAAGGCTTCATGGCAAGGACTATCGGAGATATCATGTTAAATATTGATGATGATCACATTTCGGACGCGGAAGACTGGATTAAGAAGGCCATCGATTCCGACACGAGAAACGGCACTGGCTGGGAGTTAGCAAATGACCACGCCCTGTATGCCGACTTGTTCAAAAAGAAAGGCGATGTATTCAAGGCAAAGGAAAACCTCCATAAGGCGATTGACATCTTCAAGCAATGCGGCGCCGATGGTTGGGTGGATCGAACTCAAAAGTCCCTGGCGGAACTCTCCTGACGAAGCTCTCTGCCGCGATCATTTGTCCCCTTCCGCGCACTCACCCTTTCCTCGTAGCGTCTCAGCAAGAGATCTTCCCGTAATTGTTCCCCCCCGCAGCTCTCAATATAGAATCCCCCTTCCACCTCTTCTATCATCTCGAGATATCTGGAAGCGGCGACCTCCTTTACAACCTTTCTCTGGACAAAATTATGCCCCAGTCGCTGAAACACGGGCTTGAGTTTCTTACGTTTTCCCACAATTTTGACAATATCCGTTAAGGAGGTGGCCGAGAGATTAAACTTCATGATCTTCTTCTGCAAGGTGGATGGCTTCATGTGTTTCGGGTAGAATATTACAAATTCGCCGTTACAGTAATCGACGACTGCCCGTCCAAAATACGAGAATTCATCCCAGAGAAAGTAGCGGTGCGCAGGCATGAACTGCTCCGCTGATTCGGGCAACTGACTTAATGGAGAGACCCTCCACTTCTCGATCCCCGTCTCGTTAATAAAGTCATGGATTTTCTCGAAAGTGTCTGGCTCATCCGTATCATAACCTACGATGAAGAGGCCAGTAATCGCAAATCCATGTTCGTGAAATATATCCATGGCTTTTCTGTTAGTATCGTAAGACGTTTTCTTTTTGAAATCAGAGAGAGTCTGCTCAGTCAGGGACTCAATCCCGACACACAGATTGAACACCCCTGCCGCCCTCATGACTTCAAGTAGCTTGCGATCCTCACAGATATCAGCCCGCACCAGCAGAGTCGCCTTCATCCGGGTTGCGTTTCCGGCGAGGGCTTCGAAGAACATATGGGATCTTTTGTCGAAAGGAAGAGCTGCCGTGGGATCCTCAAACATCACCCTCTTGATACTTGACCGCGCAAGGTGCTCCTGGAGATACTCCACAGAACTTTCGATGCTCCGACGCCGATAGCCATTGCCCTGCGAAAGACGCGCTGTGGGGCAAAACGAGCAGTTGTAAGGACATCCCCTGGTCCCCTGAAACGTAAGCATGGGAAACATTCTTTTCTTCAACATCCATATAAGTGGAAGGTATCTAAAATTGAATCCCTGGACAATCTCGTCATAGCCGACAACGAGAGAAAGGTCGGGTATATTATCGAAAGACTCACAGATATGATTTTTGTTGATAGAGGTATCGAAGATGTCCGCTGCGTCCGGACCTTCCGCCTCCAGGGATTTCAAGAGTTGCAGGAAGGCCCCCTCGGATTCACCTCGCAGAGTATAGTCAAAGAACGGAGAAAACCGGGAATCACCGCCCACGGAGATATGCTCACCTCCCAGTACTGTAACTACTTGACGGCCCAGCTTCTCAGCTTCCATCTTGACGGCTCCTGCAATCTCTTCGGCTCTGGTAATTGCCGCCGATTTACAGGAAAAGCCGACCACATCGAACTCTTGCGCCAACTCTTGAGGTGATACTTGAAGTCCCAGTTCTTCATTGAATAGCCTGACAAAATAGCCTGCCTGCCTCGTTACGGATGCTACCTGCAACGGTCCATACCGCTGTGTCCAGAGAGCGCCTGTAAGGCAGAAAAACTTCTTGGCCGGCAGCACAATAGCAACGCGAAGCTGTGGAGTTAAATTTTCATTCATAGAGAGTCAGTCCAGTTTCCTCATGGACACAGTTTTAGAATCTCGGCTACATATTGGGCGGCGGGTTCAGTGAAATTGTCGTCCGACCAGTACTCGTGATGGCTCAATGGATTCCACCAAGTAAATGGCCCACCAACCTCTATTGGTTTATCCTCGTAGGCATCAGATTTATAGCAATTACTTCTTGGGTTCTTCAATGGCCATCCTAAAACATCATGCCGACCATAGAAGTTCAACCACTTTGCCTTTCTTCTTAATTCTTGGGGTAGAGTATCAGGTGGGAATTCAACACAGTATATTTTATCATAGGCAAGTGTGTAAAGAGCGATCGGGGAGCCAAACGTAATAAAGCCTGTCAGAGTTTCCATACGTTCCAATGGAGTCTTTCCATATGGATCAGAGCCTTCTTTATCGCTGTCCGGGTTCTGTCTGTCCCAGATATAATCAGACATTATGACAGAGCCCATGGAATGAGCAATGACCACAATGGGTTTGTCTTTATCACCTAAATCCTTCCTCAGAGACAGAATAGCCTCGTGCACTCTTTCGTGTATCAGGTTGTAGGTACAATTAGGCTCATCGGGAATAACCTGATACGCTAAAGCATCGCCGATAGAATTAATAACAAATTGTCGAGTCTTGGGCGAGCGAAGGTCATTACTTGAAGACAAATCATTCCACAATTTAGATTCATCATCCGCTAGTATATCGGCCCAGTAAACCGGTTTCCAACATATTTCAGTGTCATTAAGACCATGGGCAGATATTCTGGCCTTTAGTTTCTCGATAAATGCAACTGCAAAACATGGTTTTTGTGTTCCCATTCCGTGGACTATTAACACTCCGAGTTTAGCCTCGCTACACAATGCGCTTTTGATAGTAGTTGGAGCCACAGATGAATTTGCTTCATCGCCACTACATCCGGCAAATCCATATGAAGTCATTAGACAAAAGAATAAAAGTGCCATCAGCGAGTAACGGCATACGCAAGAAAACAAATTTGTCTTCATCTTCGCACCTCCCTTTGTCAACCTGCTTTATGTGCGCAGTTGCAATTTCTAGACTATGAAGAAAAAGAAACTTTCACCAGACACTCGTACTGATAGTTGATTTGCTAAATATTTTCAAGTAGTATATCAAGAGAAATGGGATTGCGGACAAAGACGGCATCCAATCCGGGCTCCCTGGGACTTAGACTGTGCCGTGAATATTGAGAAGGAGGTCTTATGAATCCGTCAGAAATGGAAGAAAAGGCAGGGGCATTGTTTGACAGGCTTTTCCACTGAAGCCAGGCCATTCTTGCGGTCGGGCAAGAGAAGCTCGGTAAAGATGTGAGCGAGGAAATGCTGAAAGCAATGGATGCCTTCGGCGGAGGGTTGGGGGCCCACGGTGAGACATGCGGCGCCCTCATCGGAGGTCTTGCCGTCATAGGCCTGATGTTCGGCAGAAGTGCAGGGGATAAATTTTCCGATTTTCGTATGTGGAAATACGCACATGAACTCATGAAGCGGTTCAAAGGGGAAATTGCAGACGGCAGCATCCTTTGCAGGGATATCGTCAACGTGGACTGGATGGACCAGAATCAGGTCAAAGAGTATCGGCAAGGCCAGAAGCATAAGGACTGCAGGAAATTGACAGGCAGAACCGCGAAGCTTGTCGGGGAAATAATCGAGCGGGCGACGGCTGAGTAAGAATCTGCATTTATACACACTCTGTCATTTCGGGCAAAGTGAGAAATATTGTCCCCAATTTCATGAAGGGTGATCTCTCGAGCATATCTGGCGATCATATTCATGTCGTTACCCTGCTCCCCATCGGATATCCGGCCGAATCGCCGGCGCCGCGACGAAGATCGAGCATTGAGGAAATGCTTATTGACTGAATATAGATGAAGCCCGGCAGATCATGAAAGTCGATCCTTTCCATGTTAACAGAGCCGCAGAATATCAGTTTATCAAATTTCTGTCGCTTAAATGTGATGAGCGTTTCTCATGCTTCATCAATTGACAGTCATAGCCAGAACTGTGTAAACGGTTTATATTGATAATCGAGTCATTACGCTTCATCCATAAAGCAACATATTACCTTATAATGCCCATGAGTTTCACCGTTTTAATTTTGCTTATTAGCCCATTTGTTTTTCATATTTCCAGCCTTGCGGGGACATGCCGGAGGTAGATCAGATTGTCCACTACTAAAGACAGGTTTTACATCTACGCGGCGAAACACCGCCTATCCGCCGTATTCATCAGGCCACGTGCCAAAAGAGACAATCGGCCTGTCATTGTATTCCTCCACGAAGGACTGGGCAGCATCGGTCAGTGGCGCGACTTCCCTGAAGAAATATGTGTTGCAACCGGCTGCCCGGCTCTGGTCTACGACCGCTGGGCTTATGGTGGTTCCGATCCTCTGACGGAACCCAGAAGGCCCGACTATCTACATGACGAGGCACTGCTCAGCCTGCCGGAAGTCCTGAAACAATGCGCCATCGACAAACCTATTTTTATAGGCCATAGCGACGGTGGTTCCATTGCCATCATATACGCGGGAACATATCCGCAAAAGGTCACCGGTATAATAACAGAGGCGGCACATGTCTTTGTCGAGGATGTCACCGTGGAAGGCATCAAGCGCGCTGTCAAAGTCTATGAGAGCACAGACTTGAAAATGCGACTCGCCAAATTTCATGATAATAACACGGAGCTGATGTTCCGGGGCTGGGCCGACATCTGGCTGTCCCCGGATTTCCGGAATTGGAATATAGAGGAATACCTGCATCATATCACCTGCCCGCTTCTTGCCCTTCAGGGCAAGGATGACGAGTACGGTACGCCTGCCCAGGTTGAATCCATTGCAGGCAAGGTCATGGGGCCGGCGAAAGGTTCGATGATTGACAATTGCGGACACATCCCTCACGTACAGGCGAGGGAAAAAGTGTTTTATGAGATAGTAAGTTTCATCCGCGAATTAACTAGACGGTGACCCAAGTCTTGTTTCAAACGTCAAGAACATTCAGCGAATCTGCCCTGATCTTTGAGGTTCAATCTTCTTGACAAAAGAATCCGAATTTACTGATTGTGAAAACAACACACGAGCAGTAAACAGATAGGGCGGGCATCGTCCCGCCATCTCTATGGCCTTCACAGCCGCTTTACCAATTGAAACATCCTATGAAACAGCAACGCAGAATATGTGGAACGCCTCTTGTGGTTCCGTCAGGGTTGATGTATAGAATGTAACAGATTTTAAAAATGGGGGCATAGAGATGAAAATCATTCGCTTTATAGTATCCCTGTGCGTGTTTTCACTTCTGACCTAGACTCCCCTGGATACGGCAAAACCCATGACACACGGCACGGACAAATAAATGGGACTACTCAAACTACTGATCAACGATCCTTTTACATTCATTCTCCTTGCCATACCGCTTTTGTATTCTGTTATTCTTCACGAACTGGCTCATGGCTGGGTTGCTTACCGGATGGGTGATCCGACGGCTAAGAGGCTTGGCAGGCTAAGCCTCAATCCGTTAAGGCATCTCGATCCTATCGGCACCCTCATGCTTTTTCTTTTCGGCTTCGGCTGGGCGAAACCCGTGCCTGTAAATTTCAGCAATCTGCGCAACACACGCAAGGGGCTGATACTCGTCTCCTCGGCGGGTATCATCACTAATATGCTTCTCGCCTTCTTGGCCTTCTTTCTGTATCGCTTCTTATCGCCTGAGCCCTCGGGGGTTTTTTCCACACTCCTATATTACCTGGCACAGATCAATATCATACTGGCATCATTCAACCTGATTCCGATTCCGCCCCTGGACGGTTCAAAGATCCTTATGGGGTTTGCGCCGGCAGGGCTCCAATACACCCTTTCCCGCCTCGAGCCTTACGGATTCTTTATCATCATCGGACTCCTGTATTTTGGAGCATTAGATCCCCTCATCGATCTTTTCCGATGGATGATTTTGGCCCTCATAAGCGTCTTACTGCCGTAAGGCAGATCATTATCACTCCTTGTCAATGATGTGAATCCGCTCCTGATCATCGGCCGAGAGACTGACCGACCTTCTTGCCGATGCTACATCCCGAAGTCATTATGCAAAAGAATGATCAGCGAACTATTTTACCTTGACGCCAATTTGTTTTTATGTATAAGGGACATTCGAAATGTTGATCCTGAATTTTAATTCTTTTTTTGGAGTAAACAAAATCATATGGAACCTCCTGGTTGTAGAGGGATTGACGATTGCCCGACTGTGGTTCCCGGTAAAACAAAATAGAAGTCTTAGCCCGGAAGTATTTACATCACCGATCTGTTAGCCTTTCCTTCGCAGATTTCCGGGGTATATGTTTGAACCGGAAATCACTGCCGCTCCTCATACCTCTATCTCCGATATATTGATTAACTTGACTTTCTAAATCTTTTGATTTTTTGAGTCCTATCAGGGATAGCTCGTTTTCCTTTTGATGGCTGGCGTCTTATGTTCTGGGTAAGCAAGAGTATCCACATCCTGAATCGCTTTCGTCGGCAGTTCATCATATTTCTGTCAGTTCTCGGTCCGGGCATTATTGTAATGGTTGCTGATAACGATGCAGGAGGAATTTCGACCTATGCCGTAACGGGATCCAAGTATGGATTCTCGCTCCTCTGGATCTTCATTTTCCTTCTCCCTATGGCCTATTACGTTCAGGAGATGACAGTCCGCCTGGGAGCTGTTACCAAGCGCGGCCACGCGGAGTCTATCTTTGACGGTTTCGGCCCCTTCTGGGGATGGTTTTCTCTAATCGATCTGACCATCATCAACTGGCTTACCCTGGTAACTGAGTATGTCGGGATGACAGCAGCCATGAGTCTTTTCGCAGTGCCGCCCTGGCTGACAGTCATTGTCGTTACGACGATTCTTTTTGCCGTGATCGTTTCAGGGCAATACTGGACTTTTGAAAAGGTAACTCTTTTCTTCTGCTGCTTTAATCTCGTTTATATCCCTGCCGCCTTGTGGGCCATGGAAACACCGAACGCTCCCACATGGAACGCGGTATTCAAAGGATTCTATAATCCTGATTTGGGCGGCTTTAACGCAGACCTAATCTTCATTATACTGGCCAATATCGGAACTACTATCGCCCCCTGGATGCTTTTCTTCCAGCAGAGCGCCGTCGTCGATAAAGGCCTGGACATCCATGATATCAAGTTCGGCAAATTGGAGACTTTTGTGGGTTCCATCTCAACATGTATCGTTGCCGTTTTCATCATCATCGCCACGGCAGCGGTTTTTTATTTCCACAAACCGCCCATTATCATCGAGGATGCTGCCCAGACAGCTGAGGCCATTGTGCCTTTCCTGCCGGCCGGGCAGGGCAATTGGGCCCGGAAACTTTTTGCTATCGGTCTTTTTGACGCGGGTTTCCTCGGCGCTCTCTGCATTTCGCTATCCACCTCATGGGCTGTGGGGGAAGTATTCGGTTGGGCACACTCTCTAAATAAGAAGGTCAAGGATGCACCCTGGTTTTATCTCATTTATCTCGCTATGCTCGTTACATCGGCTGCTGTGGTTTTGATCCCCGGTGCTCCTTTAATTACCATTACGATGTTTGTGCAGGTTGTTGCCGTAACCTTGCTTCCGGCATGTCTCGTTTTCCTGCTGCTGCTGCTTAATGATAAGGCCCGCATGGGAGAACACATCAATACCCTCTGGCAAAATATCATAAACTGGTCTATTGCAATTTTCGTCATAATCATGTCATCTTTGATGGGCATTAGCACCCTTTTCCCGGAGTTATTTAAATAACGATACAGGAGTAGAGCCATGGCAGAGATGAATCAAAAATTAAGGGTTCCAGACCTGCCGCAGGGAATAGGCAGTTATCGGTTCATCTATTTTTCAGAGCTCTTGAAAAAACCAATCTGTATAGGAAAGATCGGGAACCGCATCGGCAGACTTACTGATCTCGTCTTTGCTGTAGCTGAGCCTTACCCTGAAGCTGTCGGCATTTATATCGAGCATGGCTGGGGCAAACCCACCACATTCATCCCGTGGAACAGAGTCCTCCGGATAGAAGATGACGCAATTTTTGTCCAACCTTCTGAAGAAGGAAACGAATATCCTCCTTTTGTCGATCAGCCGGGCTGGATACTTATGGATAAGCATCTGATGGGACGCACTATCGTAGACATGGATGACAGGCGGGTCGAGGTGGTCAATGACGTTCATCTCCTCGAAGCAAAGGGGCGGTTTCTCCTCATCCATGTGGATATTTCCTTCAACGGTTTCCTGCGCCGCTGGGGGTTGGGGAAACTTCACTGGATGAAAGATGACCTTATTTCCTGGAAGTACGTTCAGCCTCTGTCAGTCGAAGATGCCGTCTCTACCGACAAGGTATCGCTGTCGGTAACCCGCAGGCAGATCCATGAACTCCCCAGCGAAGACCTGGCCGATATGCTGGAAGAACTGGGCAAAGAGGAAAAGGATGCCCTTTTTTCAGCCCTCGATTCGGAGAAGGCTGCTGAAACCCTCGCGGAAGCGGAGCCACGGACACAACGTCAGATCATCGCTACTCTCCGCAAGGAACGTGCCCGTAACATCTTTTCAGAAATGAACATTCTTCAATTGGCCAGCTTATTTTCAGTGCTTCCCCATGATTATGTTTCTAAGTTGATGGCATTGCTTACCAAAGATCAGGCGGATCGCGTCCGGGCGATTCTGTCCGAACGGGAAGCGACGGCAAAAGGAATGATGTCCTCCGACTTCCTTACCATGGCGAAGGAGACAACTGTCAGCGAGGCATTGGCGAAGATCAGGCAATCATCTATGGAGCCGGAAAGTATTTCCTATATCTATGTTGTCAGCGAGAATGGTCAAACCCTGCTCGGTGTTATCGATCTACGTGAACTGATTCTTGCTGCCGACGACGTTAAGCTTAGCGATATTATGGTAGAGCCCGTGGTAACAGCAGAAGAAGATGATGTTCAGGACGACTTGGCCGAAATGTTCGCCAAATATCATTACAGGATGATACCCGTTGTAGACAGCCAGGATAACATTCTGGGTGTTATACGTTACAATGACATCATGAAGGGTGTTGAGACCCGCATCAAGATCTAAGGAGGATGTAATGCCCCGCGTGCAAATGACCAGGACGACCAAAGTCGCACTCTACTTCTTGAGGTTTTATTTAATCTTCCTTCTGATACTGATTCTTGTAAAATTTGTAAAAAGTTTTTGATGACCTTGGATCACTTTATTTGAAGACATGATTGATTATTGCACCAAAAAGGCTTCTTGATCGGGAAATGACAGCGGATAAAATAAAAGCGCGCGTTCTCATCTTTATACAACTAATCTGTATTATTTTTATCTTTGCATCAGGCAGTTCTCTGGCACACGGTTTTCTGCTTCTTTTTCCGGAGATTGCGGGAATAGTAATCGGTATCTGGGCACTCACCATCATGGGCATTGGTAATATCAATATTTCGCCTCTTGTGAAACAGGCGGCAGTGCTGGTAACAAGAGGGCCTTACAAATTCATCAGGCACCCTATGTATTTGGCTGTATTGCTCGTTATCTGGCCGCTCATCATTGACCACTTTTCCCTTCTGCGCATCACCGCAGGGTTTATTCTCACCATTGATTTGATAATAAAGATGCTATTCGAAGAGGGCCTCCTGAAAAAACAGTTTCAAGAATACCAGTCCTATATGAGAACCACCAAAAGGTTGATCCCTTTCATTTTCTAAGTACATTCCATCAAGACAACACGCAAGTATAACCTTCCTAAATGACATCACCCTTTGTTCGCAGTCGCAGTGGGGCGGTCATTTGTTATTGACAGACAATCACCATTTCTTTATTATCTTCTTAGGAAATGCTTACCGCCCGTGAAAGGCAGTTCCCGATATTTACTGAAGGATATACCGTATGGACATTAGAAAGTTTGAATTTCCTGTGGAAAAATTGCACTGGCAGTGTGACCCCGCAATTTTTGATTTCGATTGCACGAAGGACATGGCCCCATTGCGCGAGTTCAACTGAAGCATGGTTATAAAGGAGGCATTATATGCAGAAACATTATCTCATAATAGCACTATTCGTTTTGATTTTGGTCACGGCGTGCGGAGGCCCCAGAATCAAACTCTTCAGCGATGCAGGAGAACCCCTGAAAGAATTCACTCTTGAAGGCAGAGGTTCAGATAAGATCCTACTGATTCCCATGCATGGAATAATTACAGACACGCCAAAAGAAAGATTTCTCGCCCAGTCGCAGAGTATGGTTGAGAAGGTTGTATCGCAATTGAACAAAGCAGAAAAGGACGAGCGTATTAAGGCTGTTTTGTTCGAGATTAATTCACCCGGCGGCACGATCACCGCGAGTGATATTCTTTACCATGAAATTTCCTCTTTCAAAGAACGGACGGGCAAGAAAATTGCTGTTTCTATGATGGATATCGCGACTTCCGGCGCCTACTACGTCTCTCTTCCCGCGGATATGATCACGGCACACCCGACAACAGTGACGGGCTCTATAGGCGTTCTCTTCCTTCAGCCCAAGATAACCGGCCTGATGGAGAAAATCGGCCTTAGCGTGGACGTGAAAAAATTTGGAAAGAACAAAGATATGGGGACGCCTTTCAGAGACAGCAGCGAAGAAGAGCAACGATTTATGCAAAAATCCGTAGATGATATGGGAGAACGATTTATTCGCCTCGTACAGAAACATCGCAAACCTAACCAGCACGCACTGGCTGAAATTTCGACTGCCCGCGTTTTTTTAGCCGACGAGGCCCTGAAACTAGGGCTGGTGGATAAGGTTTGCTATTTGAGCGATGCTATCAGAGAGTCAAAGAAATTGGCAGGTCTGGCCCCTGATGCCAGAGTTGTTGTATATCGACGCACGGAGTTCCCCGAGGATAACTACTATAATACGTCGAGTGCCGCATCTCACGGTTTGAACATTCCTGCTGTCAACATTGAACTACCTGAAATCTTCGTCCTTAAGACCGGTTTTTATTATCTTTGGCCTGGGGCAATTTCCGTAGAGAGATGAATCTCATTTAACTGTCCTGCCCGCGACCAAACTGACGGGAAAAGATTATGCTCAATGGGAGGTACGGCAATTGAAAAAAGTTCTCCTTCTTTTTATGATCGCTTATTTTTCAACTTACGTGGGCTGCGCGACAACTATTGACCTGCAAGAGACTCAGGGGAAGTTTGACAGCGAAATTCGCGCCGTGAAAGAGGAAAACGCCGGCATTCGTAAGGATGCAGAAAAAAATAATCAGACGATAATGGAATTACGCAAGAGGATCGCCGATATTGCGGCAGACATGACCGAAATTAGACAAGACATGGAGAATTTGAAGGGAGATCGTGAGGTACTGGGAAAAGGTGAGTCTGACATAAGAGCGGAGTTTCTTCGTAAAGATAAGGAATTACGCGATATAAAGAATCTGCTTGATCAACTCTCTTCCCGCATGAATGTCATAGATAATCTCCTCGAGATTGGGAGAAGCGGGAATCAAGCGCCGAAGGGAGAAAAGGGCGGCATCGACGATTCGAAAAAGGCCATAACCGGTGAGACGGAGAAAGAATCGGCTTATAACTCGGCCTATGAAGCCTTCAAGGAAGAAAAGTATGAGAAGGCTCGAGAAGGATTCCAAAACTTTCTGAAGCAATATCCAAGCACGGAGTATTCAGATAGCGCACAATTCTGGATTGGCGAGAGTTACTATTTCGAACGGAAATATGAACAGGCGATCCTGGAATACGAGAAAGTGATAAAAGATTATCCGAAGGGTAACAAGGTGCCCAATGCCTTGCTCAAACAGGGGTTTGCTTTTCTGAATATCGATGATAAGTCAAGCGCGAAACTCCTTCTCGAGCAGGTAGCAAAAAATTATCCCGGCACCAATCAGGCGCGAATGGCAAGGGCGAAGCTTGCGGAAATAAAGTAGTTGGCGAAGTCCGGAGCGGTCACAATAGAAATTGTGAAATTCGCCGCCAATGGTGATGACTTTCCCGAAAGGAAAGCGTCACACAGAAGTCTGAATCAAAATGTGGTACAGTCCATCACTAATGACAGCGCCACAGATAGACTGAAAGCAGGGGAAAGGAAATAGGCAATATGGTCCACACCAATTCATCGCTTCCGTCCGATTTTATCAGGGATATCATCGAGGACGACTTGAAAACCGACAAATATCAGGGACGTGTGGCCACCCGATTCCCGCCGGAGCCTAACGGATACCCCCATATCGGGCATGCCAAGTCCATCTGCCTCAATTTCGGCATCGCCGCCCAATATAGAGGTACATGCAATTTGCGAATGGATGACACAGACCCGAGCGGCGAGAGCATGGAATATGTGAATGCCATCATTCGGGATGTCAAGTGGCTGGGCTTCGACTGGGAAGATCGTTTATACTATGCCTCCGATTACTATGAAAAACTCTACCAATACGCCCTGCAGCTTATAAAGATGAGCAAGGCCTATGTTTGCAGTCTGAGTGCCGATGAGATTCGCCAGTATCGGGGCACCTTCACAGAACCGGGTAAAGAAAGCCCTTACTGCAATAGATCAATCGAAGAGAACCTGGATCTGTTCGAACGCATGCGGGCCGGAGAGTTTGTAGACGGAACCCATGTCCTTCGGGCAAAAATTGATATGGCATCACCCAATATTACCATGCGTGACCCGGTCATGTACCGCATTAAGAAAGAGACGCATTATAGAACCGGTGATGCATGGTGCATTTACCCCATGTACGATTTCGCGCATTGTCTCTCAGACTCCATCGAGGGAATTACCCATTCTATTTGCACTCTGGAGTTTGAAAACAATCGTCCTCTCTATGATTGGTTTCTTGACAAATTGAAAGTGGAACATCAACCGCAGCAGATCGAATTCGCCCGTCTCAACCTCAGCTATACAATAATGAGTAAACGCAAGCTTCTCGAATTAGTCGAAGGAAAGCTTGTCACCGGCTGGGATGACCCCCGGATGCCCACCATATCGGGCATGCGCAGACGGGGTTACACCCCCGAAGCCATACGGAACTTCTGTGAGCGCATAGGCGTTGCCAAGAACGATAGCATCGTTGATATGGCTCTCCTTGAGCACTGTGTGAGGGAGAATTTGAATGACAGTGCCCCGCGCGTCATGGCTGTCCTCAGACCATTGCGCGCTGTAATTGACAACTACCCGGAAGGCCAGGTTGAGGAGTTTGACTGTCCCTATCATCCCAAGAATGCCGCCATGGGCTCCCGGAAAGTCCCCTTCTCGCGCGTGCTCTACATCGAAGCTGAAGACTTCTTGGAGAATCCGCCCAAGAAGTTTTACCGGCTCGCCCCCGGCAGGGAGGTTCGTCTGCGCTACGGTTACTTTATAAAGTGTGTGAGTGTTGCTAAGAATGAACGCACGGGAGAGGTGATTGAAGTGCACTGCACATACGATCCGGCTACGCGAAGTGGTTTTGCACCCGACGGACGGAAGGTGGACGCAACCATCCACTGGGTTTCAGCGGCGCATGCCATCCCAGCCGAAGTCCGCCTCTATGACCGTCTTTTTCGCGTCGCCGATCCCCTGACAGAGGGGTCCGACATGACTGTGTGCCTGGATCCGAAATCGTTGGAGATTCTCCGATCATGCCAAGTGGAGCCAAGCCTTGCAGATGCCATCCCCGGAAGTCCTTTCCAGTTTGAAAGGGTCGGCTATTTCTGTGTCGATCCAGTTCATTATTACGGCGACAATGCCCTGGTATTCAACCGGACGGTTACATTGCGCGATTCCTGGGCGAAAATCACGGAGAAGGGGAAATAATTGAAGTTACATAATATCCTGCAACGGCTCATGGCTTTGATTGACGCCTCATAGGCCGTGCTCATTGACACCTAATTTCGTGAAATATCGCCTTTTTGATCAATGGTAAAGGTCGAACTGCCGCCGCTATGAAGTGCCTGCAATGTAAAATTAACTATTTTTCCAGCACCACCTAATGTTAATATCATGTTGGCATTAGCATTATAACCGTAGACCGACAGAAGACTTACCGAAACCGTTCCTCCCGGTGAAACACTGAAGAAAGACTGGGTCGCCGTGTACGCGTGTTTCACAGCTACGTTCGTTGCCGCGTTGTAAGCCCTTGTTCTGTACGCCACGAATTGCGGTATGGCAATAGCAGCCAAGAGACTGAGGATAAGAACAACGAATATCAACTCTATAATCGTGAAGCCTCTCTGGCTTCTTGTTTTGTTATATCTCCGGATCATTCTATCTTGTCCTGCTCTTAAAAGGGCGCATTCAGACTTTCCTCTGATCCATCTTAGTAACATGGGAAAACCACTACCAGTCTTTGAAGACGCTTCTCCTTTGCGGCGAGAAGTACGCCTATCACGTGCCTTGCCACGGAGGCTATATATCCGATTTGAATATTCTCATCAATAAAATAATCTTAATTATAACTAAGATATATAACGTCCAATATGACAGGCACATCCATGTTGATCAGTGCATTGATGACAGGAACATTTCATGAGCCATGCAATATGGCATGTGACAGCTGCTTGATAATTGCAGCGCAAAGAAGGAAGGCTGTTTAGGGGCTTGATTAGTCAGAGAATTGGTTAAAGTTTAATTTTTTTCGGATATCCGGGACAGGGTGAGGCTGCTAATTATTGAAATCATTTGGCTGGGAGACCAGGATTCGAACCTGGATATACGGAGTCAGAGTCCGTTGTCCTACCATTGAACGATCCCCCAGCAGTCTCCGTCCGTAATGCACTTCCGTCAACTGGGATGGGAAGCCTTCTTTCCCTTCCCTCACTTTATAGAGTCAGGATGTCATCGGGATCATGACACGGTTAGTGATTCCACTGGCCGGTGCAATACCACTAAAGCAATTCATTATCAATAGAAATTTTCCTTCGGTGATTTCTGGAAATGGGAGCGGGCCGCCATCGCCGCCCTGTGAAAAAGGCTCTGTACTGAATCCATTGTCATTCATGATTTATCGCCCTAAAAAGTTATTGAATCCTTTAGAAACTTAATCTAGACTTAGTCGTTAGAATAATTCAGACGATGGGCATACCGTGCGGTGGAACTAAGCCGTCCGCACATGTACGGCATGAGTTTTGGGCGGCTTTAATCCGGTAACATTTATAATCTTTGCCATGAGCAAGGAAAAGGAACCCGTGAAGAGAGGATTACTGCTTATATGAAAAAAACACACACTATTGATCTTTCCCCCATAAAACGAATGAAAACTTCCGAGATGACAAGCTACCTCGAGTTTCTGCTCTGGCACTACCGGATCGTCGACGCTTTCTGGTTTCTCTTTGTATCGGAGGAGTTCGATCTACAGACCGCCGAAAGGCTTAATGAGAGGGTCTGGGAAAAAGTAGCCGGAATGGCGGCCAAGGACATCCTGAAGCGTTTTCAGATTAAGGAGAAAGGATTGCGCGGTTTCGTGGAGGCACAGAGACTTTTCCCGTGGGCTATGATTATCGGATATGAAATCGATGAAAAGGCGGATGAGGTTATTATTTCCGTTCCTCACTGTGTGCCCCAGGAAGCAAGGGTCGCAAAAGGACTGCCGGAATTCTCCTGTAAAGAGATGCATCGCAGCGAGTTTGTGAATTTTGCCAAAATCGTTGATGACCGCATTCAGGTAGAATGTCTTTTTGCACCGCCAGATCCGCACCCTGACCATACCTTCTGCACGTGGAGGTTTACGATAGCAGAAGACCATTAAAACATTCTCTTGCTTATGACACTGTGCCACAAATGTAAAAACGAGATTAATGTTCCCAAGATAGTAGGACGGAAAGACATCTGCCCTCTGTGCCAGGCGGATCTTCGCTGCTGCCTCAACTGCCGCCACTACGACCCTAATTATTACAATCAGTGCCATGAGTCTCAGGCGGAGAGGGTCCTTGATAAAGATCGAGCCAACTTCTGCGATTATTTCAAGTTCAAAGATAGTGCATCGGAAGGAATGACAAAAGGCGATAAAGACTCGAGCCGAAAGAAGCTTGATGATCTTTTCAAATAGCGTCAGTGCCCCGCCTATGCGAAAATAAGCAGCTTGCACGCAAGAAATATCAAGGTCTATTGACATAAGTCAATGACCATTGCATATTGTTATGCCAGACTTGAAGAAATTTTGGTTCTTTCTCTGAACCGGATTACAAAAGCTTTAAAGGAGACCGATTATGTTTTGCTACCAATGTGAACAAACCGCGAAAGGTGAGGCATGTATCAAGGCCGGCGTCTGCGGCAAACAGGCAGACGTTGCCGCATTACAGGACCTATTGACATATGCCCTTACAGGGCTTTCTCTCGTCGCCGTCGAAGGGAGGAAGGTCGGTATTAATGACCACGATATTGATCAGTTTATCTGCGGGGCACTTTTTGCCACCCTAACCAATGTCAACTTTGATCCCGAACGATTTACAACCCTGCTCCGGCAATGCGTTCAATACAGAGATGCCCTGGTTATCAAGGTCAAGGGTGCCGGCGGTAATATCACTTTTGCGCACGATTCGGTCCGTTTCAAACCGGCTGGAACCACCGATAAACTGGCCGCCCAAGGCGAGAAAGTAGGATTGAAATCCTATCCTGCTGTCAGTGAAGATGTTCTCTCCCTCAAACACATAGCCCTCTTCGGCATGCGCGGAATTGCGGCTTATGCAGACCATGCACAGATTCTGGGCAAGGAGGATACTGCTGTATATGCGTTTATGCAGGAAGCGCTTGCCCAGCTTGTGAATGAGAATATGACGCTGGACGAAGGAATCAATCTGGTTCTCAAGTGCGGCGAGATCAATCTGAGGGCGATGGAACTCCTTGATGCCGCACATACAGGCGCCTACGGTCACCCTGTACCGACCAAGGTCCCCCTTGGCTCAAAGAAGGGCAAGGCTATTCTTGTCTCGGGGCATGACCTCAAGGACCTGGAAGAACTCCTGAAGCAAACTTCGGGAAAGGGCATCTATGTGTACACGCACGGAGAGATGCTCCCATCTCACGGCTATCCGGGACTGAAGAGGTACAAACATCTCTATGGGCACTATGGTACGGCCTGGCAGAATCAAGCAAAGGAGTTTGGCGAATTCCCCGGAGCTATTCTTATGACCACAAACTGCATCCAGAGACCGCAGTCATCTTATATGCCGAATATCTTTACTTCGGGCCAGGTAGGCTGGCCCGGACTCGGCCATATCACAAACCTTGATTTCACAGCCGTGATCAAGAGGGCGCTGGCGCTGCCCGGCTTCGCCGCCGATACAGACGGCGGATCTGTCACCGTGGGCTTTGGCAGGAATGCCATATTGAGCGTTGCCGACAAGATAATTGAAGCCGTCAAGAATAAGAATATCCGCCATTTTTTCCTCGTCGCCGGTTGCGACGGCGCAAAGCCGGGACGCAACTATTACACAAAGTTCGTCGAGCTGATTCCGAAGGATTGCGTGGTCCTTACACTTGCCTGCGGCAAGTTCCGCTTTTTTGATAAAGACCTTGGAGACATTGGAGGGATTCCGAGATTGCTCGATGTCGGACAGTGCAACGATGCCTATTCAGCGATTCAGGTCGCCGTGGCCCTTTCCAAGGCCTTTGGCGTGGGTGTAAACGAGCTTCCACTTTCTATGGTACTCTCATGGTACGAGCAGAAGGCTGTCGCCATTCTCCTTACACTGCTCGCCCTCGGCATAAAGAATATTCGCCTGGGTCCGTCACTTCCGGCGTTCACCACACCCAATGTTCTCGATTTTCTGGTAAAGAAATTCGACCTCAAGCCTATCACAACGCCAGAGGCAGATTTGAAGGCCATCCTCGGTTAAGATATCACCCTACCTGACGGGGCAGGTGTTTAGCCTGTCCCGTCAGGCCAACGAGCCGACCTGTTTATGACGGAAACATTTTACGAGATGATCATTGACCATTCCCACTGCCTGCATGAAAGCATAACAGATCGTTGGACCCGCGAATTTAAACCCGTATAGCCGGAGATCCTTACTCAGTGCATTGGATTCGGCCGTTTGCGCCGGAACATCTTCCGGCGATTGACATTTATTCTGCTTCGGCCGGCCACCAACGAATCTCCAGACATACTCGTCGAAACTGCCGAACTCCTTCTGCAGAGCAAGGAGCGCTTTGGCATTTCCGATGGCAGCCTCAATCTTCAGCTGATTTCGTATGATATTCTGATTCGTAAGCAACTCCTGGACTTTTCCTTGCCTATAGAGTGCAACAGCGGCGGGATCAAAGTTATCGAAGGCAGCACGGTAACTGCTGCGCTTTCTCAAAACGGTTTCCCAGCTCAGGCCTGCCTGCATACCCTCCAGGATGAGAAACTCGAACAGGGCTCGATCATCATGGAGCGGCACACCCCATTCAAGATCATGATAATCTATCAGAGCCGGAGTGCTGGCCCACTCGCAACGGTGCATTTCACAAGCATCCTCTATGAAGTCCCGCCGGACTCTAATACTCCCATCAGATGAACCTTAGTGTACAAATCATTGTTAAGGAGAATACATTTGTTTGTCAATAGTAAATCAGATTAACCAGTAAAATACCGATAGAGGTTCGCATCTAAAGAGGATTTCTCATCTATAAAAATATGTTGTAGAAGAACGAGAAAGGGGGTAAATAGACGAGCGACTGGAAAGATAAATGACAAGATTTCCCCCTTCGGTAGAAATTCCAGGAGTATCGTGAATTATTACTATTTCTCTCGGAGTCCACCTTGAGCAAACCAACGGGCGCGAAATCACACGGAGCTTCTATGCCCACCTTGACCATCAAAGAATTGCTATCCCGGAAGGAAAACGACCGGCGCTTCATGGAAAACGTCCGGGCGATGAAAAAGCTGCCCGCTTTCGAGGGCAAATTCGCCCCCTTCCCTGCTTGGGTTCACCCGAGCATTCAATCCATCCTCAAGGCAAGAGGGATATATCAGCTCTACTGCCACCAGGCGGAGGCTGTAAACCTCGTCGGAGAAGGCCGTGACGTGGTGATCATCACCCCGACAGCGAGCGGGAAGACCCTCTGTTATAATATTCCCGTCCTGAACAAAATCATCGAAGAGCCGGAAACACGTGCCATCTATATCTTTCCTACCAAGGCCCTCGCCCAGGACCAGATGCACGAGGTGCACAGTCTGATCACCGACTTGCGGGCGGACATAAAGACATATACATACGACGGCGACACGCCCAACGATGCCCGCCAGGCCATCCGCAAGCAGGGACATGTCGTGGTCACGAATCCGGACATGCTCCATGCGGGAATACTCCCGCACCATACGAAATGGCAGAAGCTTTTTGCCAATCTCAGATATATAGTAATCGACGAACTTCATGTCTACAGGGGGGTGTTCGGCTCCCATTTTACAAACGTTATCAGACGCCTTGTCAGAATTTGCCGTTTTTACGGCCAAGAACCTGTCTTCATTTGCTGTTCGGCAACGGTGGCGAACCCGAAAGAGCATGCTGAGCGTCTTCTTGAGCGTCCTGTGGAACTGATCGACAGGAGCGGCGCTCCGACGGCATCGAAGACGTTTATCCTGTACAACCCGCCCATCGTCAATCGTGAACTGGGAATCCGTCAATCTGCAATGACGCCGGCGAGGAAGCTGGCAGCAGAACTTATCACAAATGCAATCCAGACCATCATATTTACCACGAGCCGTTTGAATGTCGAGATACTCACAAAATACCTCAAGGATCAATTTGCCAAAGGGAAGGCCGTCGATACACACTTTGTCACGGGCTATCGGGGCGGTTACCTGCCGAATCTACGGAGAGAGATAGAGCAGGGACTCCGCGAACGCGAGGTAATGGGCGTAGTGAGCACTAACGCCCTCGAACTGGGAATCGACATCGGCGACCTGGAATCATGCATCATGGTGGGCTACCCCGGCTCTATCGCGAGCACGTGGCAGCAGGCCGGCAGAGCCGGAAGACGGATGGGTCACAGTCTCGCGATACTCATTGCCCGGAGTAACCCGATGGATCAGTTCATCGTAGAGAACCCGGACTACTTCTTTTCCCGGTCACCGGAGCACTGCCGCGTCAATCCCGAAAATCTCCTCATACTTCTTCACCACTTAAAGAGCGCCGCCTTTGAACTTCCCTTCGAGAAGGGAGAACGCTTCGGGAGCGAAAATCTTGAGGAACTCCTTAACTATCTCGAAGAAAAAGGTGTCCTGCACAGGGTCGATGACAGGTGGCACTGGACGGCGGAAAGCTATCCCGCCGATGAAGTGAGCCTCCGGAGCATCAATCCTGAAAATGTAGTGGTCGTTGACGCCACGGAAGCAGGGGCACATAAAGTAATCGCCGAGATAGACTGGGACAGCGCCTTTTCCATGGTTCATGACGATGCCATCTACATGGTAGAATCGCAGCAATACTATGTGGACAAGCTCGATCTCGAACGAAAGACGGCTTTTGTCCACAAGGTCGATGTGGATTACTACACCGATGCCATGACGTATACAAATGTCCGGGTCATCGATAGCTTTGCCCAGAAGTACCGGCAAAAGATCATCGTTGAACACGGCGAGGTGCAGGTGGTGCGAAAGGTCGTGGGATATAAGAAGATTAAATTTTACACTTCGGAGAATCTCGGTTACGGGGATGTGACGCTCCCGGAAAAAGATATGCACACCACGAGCTACTGGTTCACCATTCCCAGAGACATGCTGAGCGGGCTCTCCTACACGCAGTCGGAAATCATTGACGGACTGTCCGGTCTCGCTTACAGCCTCCATCACCTTGCATCGATGCTCCTCATGTCCGACACGCACGATATTGATCGATGCATCGGCGACAAGAGCGGTGAATGGTTTGTCCGCCATGGAGCCGGATCGCGTTTCATTACAAGTTCACCTCAAAGCGGCAGGGATGCAACGGGCGTGATGGCGGACGCCTTTGACCCAACTGTGTTTATATTTGATGCCTATCCAGGAGGGATCGGTTTTTCGGACCTCCTGTATCACGAGCATGACCGCCTGCTGGCCTCAGCACTGAGTCTCATTCGGAGCTGTCCTTGCAGACATGGCTGCCCCAGTTGTGTTGGACCCACCCTTGAGGTAGGTCCTGCTGCCAAAGAAACGGTCATTGCCATCCTTGATTTGATTATCTAAGACATGAGCACAATCAAACGGCTGCAACGCCTGACAGGTGAGGATTCACCCAAGCAAAAGAAATCCCCAAGGGCTGATGAAATCAGCGAACTTCGGAGGCGCATTGAAGCCATCACGTCGCGGCGGCCCATGGGGAATGAGAAGCCCGCCTCCAGGCCGTACGAAAGCCGCATCCCTCTGGAGGATGTGATACGGGGCGAAGAGATTGTCAGCGCCTTCGGAAAATTCTTCATCGTCCATGGGCACCATGCGGCTTCTTCGAAGCACGGTAACCGCCGCATCAGAGAAATCGCGGCCATTGACATGAAGGCGGCAGCGATTCTCGCTAATAACGCCGATATCGCTTCCTTCGGCTGCAAAGATGCCTTGTTTCTTGACACGGAAACCACCGGACTGGCAGGCGGCACAGGCACGTTCGCCTTCCTCATCGGTCTCGGCTGGTTTGAAGATGACACATTCCGTACGCAACAGTTATTTGCCCGTGACTTTTCCGAAGAACGCGCGTGCCTTAACTTTCTTCTCGAAATGGCCCGAGAAAAAAGTTTTCTCGTAACTTACAACGGCAAGGCATTCGATGTCGGCCTCCTATCGACGCGTTTTATCCTTAACCGTCTGCCCGACGGGCTCGCCGCCATGCCCAATCTCGACCTCCTTCACCCGGCCCGCCGCCTCTTCGGGCATCGACTGGAAAATAATCGTTTGTCCACCATGGAAAAGGATATCATCGGATTTCATCGCTATGGCGACATACCGGGAAGCGAGATTCCCCAGCGCTATTTCGACTGGCTGAGATATCGCGATCCCCGCCTGCTGGAAGATGTATTTGAGCACAACCGTCTTGATGTCATCTCCATGGCGGCCCTTTCGGTTCACCTTGCCGAAATCTTATCCCCTAAACCCGACATGGCAACGCGAGAACATCTTGACCTATTAGCAGCGTCGCGCCTCCTCGTTGACCGCGGGGACTCGTCCGGCGCCCAGACTATCCTGGAAGCACTGATAACGGCAGATAACGCTCACGCAGCCTTTGAAGCGAGGAAAAGCCTTTCCCTAATCCACAAACGCCATGGTCACTGGAAAGACGCCAGGGAGACCTGGGAAGCAATGCTTCTCTACAATCCTGGTAATCTTTTTGCCGTGGAAGAGATGGCTAAGTATCTCGAGCATAGGCGGCGTAATTTTAAGAAAGCTATCGATATAATAAACGAAGCTCTCATCCTCCCCCATTCTCTAACAACTTTAGAAACGGATGCATTGGTTTACCGTCTCAGGCGCCTTAAAAGCCGTGCCGGCTGCCTTAATGATGAATAGAACAATAAAACTTCGAAATTCCGCATATTTTTGATCAATTATTGTTGACAAATAAATGACAAACGCTTAAATTATGGACAAATTTTTGTTATGGTTTTTGGAGACGAGCTTTGGAACCTAAGCAGTCTCAAACAACAATGCGTTGCGGGGTGTAAGATTGAGCAAATTGATAAACACCTACAGGTGTAAGAAAAAGGGGCATTTAATATCAGAAGCCTGCCAGGATACGACTTGCGAATGGCGGCTTAAGAATGAAACTTTTTTAAACTGCACATGGGTTGCCTGCAATTATGGGCCATTTACTCTTGAGGAAGTCGGTGAGATGATGGGTGTAACCCGTGAGAGGATAAGGCAAATAGAGGCCAAAGCCCTCAAGAAGCTACAGCATAAGAAAAGAAGAGAACAACTGAAAGATTTCGCGTCACCGGACAGTGACTGGGATTTTATATAAGCTCGCAGTTTACCTATATCGATTTACCATGTCATTGAGGTCTTTACCGACCTTAAAGAAGGGCACTTTTCTCGCGGGAAGGTTTATCACAACAGAGGTTTTCGGATTTCTACCCTGGATTTGCCTCCGGTTTCTGACCGTAAAATTTCCGAAGCCCCTGATTTCTATCCGTTCACCCCTCTTCAGGGCAGCGCTCATTGCCTCGAAAACAAGATGAACCACGTAGGCTATATCTTTGGGAGGATAATCCCCAATTTTTTCCTGAACCCTTTTAACCAGCTCTCTTTTCGTCATGATTCAGCACTTTAGTTATAATTCGCTATGGGTGAGAGATAAAGGATTCCATTGAATTGCCCCGCTTTGCCCCGCATCTGAAGCTCAAGGGCTGTAAACATCTCCCGAAAAAAATAATCCCAGAATCTTAATCCTTTTTTCTTTGGGTATACAACCTCAGGCTTCCCCTTTATCCCGGAGATCTCGCCGGCAAGCGTCACTGCATACCCCATATCACCCAAATAGTCGACAAGACCCAATTTCTGAGCTTGTCTTCCCGTAAAAATCCTCCCATCAGCAATCTTTCGCAGGTTCTCTTTTGGGATTTTCCTGTCCCGGGCCACCATATCAAGAAACTGATCGTATATATCATCAACCAGTTCTTGAATCAGCGCCCTTTCTTCAGACGTCATTTCCCTTACGGGTGAGCCTATGTCCTTAAACTTTCCACTCTTAACGACGGATGCTTTAAGTCCCAACTTTTTTAAGAGCTCCTCCGCATTGGCAAAGTGCATGACGGCGGAAATACTGCCCGTCATAGTTCCCGGATTGGCTACAATTTTGTCCGTGGCACAGGCAATCATATAACCTCCGGATGCTGCAACAGACCCCATGGATGTTACAACTTTCTTCTTTTTTTTCAGGTCAATTACAGCCTCATATATCTCCTGTGAGGAAGCAACCCCTCCTCCCGGCGAATCAATTCTCAGAACAACTGCCTTGATGGTGTCGTCTCTACCAAATTGATTCAACTGTTCAAGAACGTCACGTGTATCGCCAATAAACCCTTCGACTTTTACGATGCCTACCTTATTGTCAAGGGCAAATGAACGCCTGTCTTCCGTCGACGACCCTAAAACATAGACTAACAGAAAAAATACTATGACAATGAGAAATAAAAGGAATATGCCGAATATAACGGGGTGTTTTCTCACGGCTTGACATTATCCCTTGTCATTTTCTGCCATTTTTATATCGGCCAAGACCTTGCCAAGATTCGAACCGACATTTTCTTTGTTGTTCAAGTACTGCGTGACTGAAGAAGATCCCTCAGATGGCGATTCATAGTCCTTTATGCTCAGCCTGATTCTTCTATTCTGCAAATCCACACTCTTAACGATTGCCGATACTACATCGCCCACAGCATATATCTCCGACGCGGATTTTACCCTTTTATGGCTCAATTCGGATATATGAACCAGGCCTTCGACGCCTTCTTCCAGTTCTACAAAAATACCGAAGTCGGTTACATTAGTCACCTTTCCGTTAATGACCGACCCTGTAGCATAAATGAAATTCTTCTCATCCCAGGGGTTCTTGTCCACCTGCTTTATTCCCAGAGAGAATTTTTCGTTTGCCACGTCAATATTCAGGACCATTGCCTCGACTTCCTGGCCTTTCTTATACAATTCCGAAGGATGTTTTATATTCTGTTTCCAGGAAATATCAGAGACATGGACAAGGCCATCTATGCCTTCCTCAATACCGACGAAAAAACCGAAGTTTGTGATATTCCGTATAACACCTTTGACGATACTCCCCTCGGGGTATTTCTGTTTAAGCGCCTCCCATGGATTTTCGGTTGTCTGTTTTAATCCTAGTGAGATACGCTTTACCTCGGGATTGACATCAAGAACCATGACTTTTACAATGTCACCCACAGATAAAACTTTAGACGGATGTTTAATCTCTCTTGTCCAAAACATCTCTGTTATATGTACAAGACCCTCCACACCCGGCTCCATTTCTACAAAGACGCCATAATCCGTGAGGTTTACTACTTTGCCCTCAATCACAGATCCTACGGCATATTTCCTCTCAATCATCTCCCAGGGATTGTCTATCAGTTGCTTGAGACCCAGGGAAACCCGCTCCTTTTCTCTATCAAAAGAAAGGACTTTCACTTTTATCTTATCGCCTTTGGAAAAATTATCCGACGGTCGCGTAATTCTTCCCCATGATATGTCAGTAACATGGAGAAGGCCGTCAATTCCGCCTAAATCAATAAAGAGTCCGTAATCGGTTATATTCTTGATAACCCCTTCCAAAATGTGCCCTTCCTCGATACCTTCGAGGGTCTCCGTCTTTGCCGCAACCCTTTCCTGCTCCAATATAGATCTTCTGGAGAGTACGACATTGTTTCTCTTCCTGTCATACTTGAGAACATTGAACATCAATGTCTGCCCAACGTATTTGTCGAGGTCTCTCACCGGACGGACATCCACCTGAGAACCGGGGAGAAAGGCCAAAATTCCGATATCCACAGAGAGTCCACCTTTAACTCTCTCTACGACCGTACCCTTTACGGGAATATTATGTTCACACGCATTTTTAACATCATCCCATACTTTAATCTTTACAGCCTTATCCCTAGACAGGACCAGATTGCCGTCCGTATCCCTTCTGTCGACCAAGACTTCCAGTTCATCACCAACGGCAAGTGAAATATTCCCATCCTCATCCTTCAATTCCCTTGCCGGAATATAACCTTCCGTTTTCCAGCCGACATCTACCATAAGGACGTCACTATTTATCTGAACAACCTTACCTGTCACGACCTGGCCAAGCTGGACGCTCTGCAAACTCTGTTCATATAATTCTCTAAACCCGACATCCTCTTCTTTACCGGCGGCCTTTTGAGGAACTGCTTTTTCGGCTGGTGCTTTTTCGTTAACCTTCTCACCGTTACTTTGTTCTTCAGAAATTGAGTTATTGCTGTTAACCATTAAACCGTTACCCCCTGAATTTTATAAAACACTTTCATAAGACGAAGTTAAGTAGCATACTGGTCGTGAAATATCAAGATAATTCAAAATTTCTCGCTTCAGGTTAATCTACGTAGAATATCCCATGAATTAAGTGCAGTTAAAAATCATACTGCATCAGCTATTTACACTCCTGCCTTAACCCGTATGCACTGTTAATTATAGAAATCATCTTCTCAACAACTTCTGCGACACTCATGCATGTGGAGTCCACAATAATTGCATCTTCGGAGGCCTTCAAAGGGGCTATTTTTCTCTCCTGATCTTGCCTGTCCCTGACAACCAAGTCCCCTGCAACTGTCTTATGGTCCGCACTGCCGCCCCGCGTGAGCAGTTCACTGTAGCGCCTTCTAACCCTTTCCTCCACGCCTGCATCTAGATAGAACTTATAATCGGCCATTGGGAAAACCACTGTCCCCATGTCTCTGCCTTCGGCGATTATACCCCCTCTTTCCCCTGCTTTGCGCTGAATTGACAGCAGTCTCTCCCTGACTGCGGAAACTGCCGAAACTGTTGACGCGACAAGACCTACCTCCTCACTCCTGATCCTTTTCGTCACATTTACACCATCGATAAAGACGTTTAAGCTGCCATTTATGGTTTCGAGACATATGTCTGTGCGAGCACATAAGGCGGCAAGTGCCTTTTCGTCGTCCGGCAAAATCCCTTCCTGGATAACTTTGTAGGCAAATGCCCTGTAGAGAGCGCCCGTATCCAGATAAATATATGATAATTTTCTTGCAAGGGCCTTGCTGACTGTGCTTTTGCCCGCACCGGCAGGGCCGTCAATGGTAACAACGAACTTTTTTTTCATGGTTAACTGCCCTTAGCAAACACCTTTCACAACCTATTGAAGACGAACGCATCCGGCGTGACCTGATCTCATACACCAGCACTATAGCATATTGGTCAACCCTTAACAATATTAAATAGTAACGCATACCAACTGCGATCAGCTTCACATCTCCGATGGCGCCAAATAAACGATGACTTGATTATGACTGCCAAAAGAGTTAATAAGGAAACACCATTTCAAAATATTCCCCTAATAAAGCGCCTATAATCAAATGATAATTTCTTTATATATCAAAACCACTGACATAGTCAGTGGTGGGGCGTGGGGGCGGAGGCCCCACACCTTTAGTGCATCAACAATGTTGATAAGCAGATAGGATTTGTTGTAACGTATCCATAGGAGGCAAGGCCATGGAAGAATACAACAAATCATCTCATGCAATTTACCGATGTGAGTATCACTTCGTTTGGGTTCCG
>Ga0209777_10000879_pt1 | contig 46388 bp, 29 predicted proteins | sample FrelakmetHBP12HB_FD_187147 | JGI IMG/M metagenome (GOLD analysis project Ga0209777, IMG submission 187147) | Freshwater lake sediment microbial communities from the University of Notre Dame, USA, for methane emissions studies -HBP12 HB (SPAdes)... | ecosystem: Environmental > Aquatic >... | reverse complement strand
CACGAGAAGGAGGTGCACAACATCCAAATGCTCATCGAGACCGAGGGTATCGAGGCGCACACCGTTCAGGAAGCCCAGGGAGCGCAGATTGCGGCGGCTGCGGAGAAGGGCATCGGAGGAGAACGGGTCGCCCGCCTGCAATTCCACTTCTCTCACCAGCACCCTCGATTTGGTGCGATAATTGCCCCTTACCATAAGCTCCCCAACGCTCACCCGCGTGTTTTCCACCACGGTATATCTTATGGCGACCGCTTTACCCTCCGGGATTCTGACCTCCTCGGTGCTCTGTGCCACTTGCGCGTAAGGGAATCCGTGATCCCCGTAGTAAAGCCGGAGGCGGCGCCTGTCTTTCTCGAGGATGTCCGGGTCGAACGCGACGCCGGGGACGAGCTGAAGCACGGACAAGGCGTCCTCCGTGTCGAAATATTCCATGCCCTTGAAAGTCACCTCGGCCACGTTTGTCTGGGGGCCTTCGTGGAGCGGGATAGTTACCTTTGCCTTCTTGCCTTTTCTGGAGAATTCAATCTCGGGGGTGGAAATCCGTGCCTCCTGAAAACCCCATGAATGGTAAAAAGTATGAAGAGAGTTGATGTCGTCACGGAGCATCGAATCCACGAGAGGCGGCCGCTTGTAAAACCTGGGTCGCCTGCCGGTGAGTATCTGTTTCTGGAGTTTTTCGGCCTTGAACTGATCCCTCCCCTTGAATTCCACTTTGCTCACCACCACCTTCGGGCCGGACTTGATGCGGAAGGTTATAACGGTGATGGGGCCTTTTTTCCGGGTTTCCTTTTGTTTGACCTCGTAAGCAACCTTGACATTTCGATAGCCGCGGGAGCGGTAGAGATTTTCAATGCGATGCGCGCTCGTTTGGATGTCGAACTCGTCAATGCTCTGCTCTTCAATGAGCGTTAATTTCCGGCGGAGCGTCCTCTTTGTGGCATGGCGATCTCCCCTGAATCTCACCTGGGCGCGAGGGCCTTCGTGAATTTCAAGGCGTATGACAACGGTAAGAAATACCTTGTCCTGCTCTATGCCGCTCACCGACACCCTCGCCTCGTAATAGCCGAGGGAGTGGTAGAGTTTTATGAGGTCTTCCACGCCGTTATCGAGCGCCTGTCTGCGATATTTCAGCAGCATGTGTCTCCGCATGATGGAGCGAATGCGGAATTGGGTAACGGCATGGGCGCCATTAGAGCGCACATCGAAAAGGTTGTAAGTGAATCCCTTCTTGATTGTGAAGGTGACGATCATGTCGCCGGTTTTCCGGTCAGACGCGGCGCTGGCCTCCACGTGGCTCTCGAAGTACCCCTGGTTCTGGAGATACTGCACAAGTCGCTCTTCGTCCTTTTTGATGCGGTCGGTATTGAATGGGTCTCCTTCTCGGAGGCGAATCGCGCGCCTCAGCTCGCTGTCAAACAACGGGAAGGATTTCTTGAATTTTATGAGCCGCACAAATTTCACGGGGGTAAGAGATATAACGACCCGCACTCCCCCCGGCATGTCCTCGGTATCCCAGTTGACCGTCTCGAAAAGGCCCGTTTTCTTCAGGATGTTCACTCCTGTTTCGAGGTTGTTTTTCGAAAACGTGTCTCCTTCCCTGAAGGGAAGGATGCGCCTGATCTGCTCGGGCGATTTTATTCCCTCACCGCTTATTATTATCTCCCTGATGATCGGTCCCTCGGCTGCCAGGATTTGCGAAAAGAAAAGGAAGAACGAGATGATGACAAATGCGGCGGCATAAGCGGGGGCATGGCCCTCGCGCCGCTTTGAACATTGTGCGCGCTTGGTTATCACACTTAAACTCTATCTGCATTGGCGCCCCACCTTGTCCGTGGGTCAAGGTGGGGTACCCACAATCTACTATCTACAGCCTATTGTCTACAGCCTATTGCTTGCTGCTTATTGCCTATAGCCTCTATTCGATTCCAAAGTGGAAATTCAGCTTGAACGAATAAACGCCCAGGTTGTTCTGGGTTCCCGTGAGCCAGAAATTGTCCGTGATGCGGAATATCACCTGGGTCTGGCGCAGGGGGTTGTCTCCGACCGTCTCGGCGGAATACTGGATTCCGAGGCGTTTTGTCAGGTGCGAGCCGACGCTGACCCTTGCGCCGGGGCGATTTGCCTGGGTTTCTACGTTAAGGGTTTCGATGCTGGTGTATTTCTTTATCGGCTTTCGGATATCCGGGCCTACCTGGGTGCCGAGGAACATGGGGATTGACAGCAGCATCTCTGATTCGTTCTTGTTTAATTCCTCCGTCAGCTTCCCGAATGTCAGCAGCGACAGGATGTTCTGGTCATCGAGCTGGGGGACGCTGGTGAATGAAAGTTGCATGTGACTCAATCGTCCCACCAGATTCAGCCGGATTTCAAAACTGCGGATTTCCGTGCGGGCGGAGACGTCAACGTATCCGTCGTTCGAGTCCGGGTCGGCGAATAAAAGATTTGCCTTGTCAAGGTTGAAGGTTGTGCCGCCGTAAAACAGCTTTCCACTCACACCTTCGACAGTCCCTTCCACGTGAGGATTCGTTGGGGCGCCTTTCACCAAGAGATTCATCCGGAGATACAAATCGGCAAGGTTGTTGTGAATGCTGAAGCTGCCGTCATTGGTAACCTGCACGTTCATCCTCAAATTTTTCATAAGGCCTTGAGGCTCCTTGCGCGGGGCCGTTTCCCGCTGAAGCTCCACAATTTGCTCTTCTATCCGGAAATCCTTGATGTATCGTCCCTCCATGATCTGTATTTTCCCGGTCAGCTCCGGCGCGTCGGCGGTTCCGGCCAGGGTCAGGGATGGAGAGAGGGATAGCTTGTACTCGGACTCCTTGGAATAAGGCAGCGCCGTTGCGTCGAAGCTCATATTGTAAGCGATTATTCGGAACCCTTCGTAGTAGAGGTCGCCATCGAAGATGAAGTCGCCTTCTTCGTTTATGAGTCCCGCGAGCTGGTCCACATGAATGCGATCGGGGTAAAATGTTATCTGGCCGTTGATGCCTGTGAATTCGGCGTTGTAGCCCCTGAAGCGCATGGTTCCGTCCTGGATGTCCGCGTGGCCGTCTAGGACTATATCCTCGGTTGGGCCGGTAAGGTGCGCATTGAGAGAGACGTTCCCCGTAGCCCGCCTCACCTGATGTGTAATTTCGGCAAGCATGCCCAGGTCGAATTTCCCCGTCACAACAAGGTCCCAGACCTTGGCGGAGCTTATGGCGCCGGTTATATCCAGCCGCCCCCCTTTCACCAGTAGATGTAAGTCATCCTCGCCTCCAGCGGGACCTATCTCAAGCCGTAGCGGGCCGTCGTTGCGTACCGTTTCCGAGGTGAATTTGACTTCAAGGGATGTGAGAAGAAAGGCGTAATCCACGTCCCCCCATCCCGCGGCGCCCCCGTTCATGGTCAGTGTCCCCGACATTTCGCCGGAAGTATCCTCCATTCCTTTCCATGCGAAAATAGGTTTCAATTGAAAGTCGAGGAAGGAAACGACGAAGTCGTGGAAAGTGCCGTCGTCGAAGTTGTAGGCGCCTTTGATTATTATCCCCTGGCGGAAATTGCCATCGAGGTGTGACATTGCGCCGTCGAGATAGATGGTCATCCGGCCTTCGTCCAGATCGAGCTTATCGTATTTGAGAGAAGTAAGGGAGGTGGACGCATGAATCTGCACCCGCTCGAAATTGCCCTTTCCCTGGGCGGCAAACGCCGCGTTTCCCTCGATCGGCATCCCGGACTTCTTGACCTTGTCCAGTGATGTCAATCTTATCAGATCGGACTCGAGGGTAAGCTCGTAATTGAGGTCCCAATCGGTCCAGATGCGACCCTTGCCTTTATCGCCCGAGGGCAGGGTTGCCCTGAGGTCCTCGAAGGCAATGCCGTTCTCGGTCATTTCGAGGCGGGCGGTCGCGTCCGCCAGCGACTGGCCCCATGCGTTGATGTTTTTCAGGTGTATCGTGCCGTGGGCGCGGAGGTTGCCGCTTGTGCCGCCGCCGGAGAGGTCGCCGGAAGCCTCGCCGGTAAAATCGGTCTCCATCAGGCGCTTGGTGATCTTGAATCCCTTTGCAAAAAATCCAAAGGCGAACGGTGTGCGACTTAGACTCGCAAAATCCCCGTTTCTAAGCAGCGGCACGAGCGCCGTAGCGCTGAAACGGGCGTCTTTATCCTGAGCCGTCAGTTCGGCCGTGATGTCCCCGGCTTTGAGTTTTGCGGAAATCGTCCCGCCGCCGAAGAACGCCCTGTACCATTCGAGGTTGGAAACCTTTCCATCGGCGCTGACCAGGGGATTCCTGATCGGCCCGCTGAACGCCCCCCTCACATCCAGGGCCCCCGCGAAATGCTCTGCCCCCCAATGGGCAAGCTCGCGCGCAAGGTCGCTGATGACAAGGCGGTACTGCAGCTCCAGTGCCCCCCTGCTCACAAACCAGCGGCCTTGCCCGGAAATCCGGGCAGAATCGCTGTTCACCACGATGGAAGAGAAGTTCATGATACTTTTCTGGGTATCAAGCCTGCCCGCCACGTCGAAATGCATCGCTCTTCCCTGGTGGCGCATGGTCCCGTGGCCGTGAAACTCGCCCGTCGAGATGTTATACCAGCCTCCGCCCTCCCAGAACATGCCGTACATGCGCATGGTGAATTTCTCGACGGTGACCACGCTCTTGTTATAGACGAACTTTGCCTTAAAATCGTCGTAGCGCTGGCCCTCGATGATGCCGTAAGATGACGTGAAATCGCCGTTGACATAATAATCGTCGCTAAGGCCGGTAATATAGGCGTCAATGGTGAACTGGCCCGGCGGGTTGGCCTCATAATGAAAGTAGCGAAGCAGGTCGCCAATCTTCCCGTGGGATTGGAGGCGGAGGTTGAGGCGCGGGTTCTTTCGCTGGAAGCCGTCGAGTCTTCCCGAGATCAGGAGCGGCAGGTTCAGGTAAGTCGCGGTTACGCGGTGCACGTCGCAGAACTCGCCGGCTGCGATCCCCTGCACGGTCAGGTTATAGAACCAATCGTCGAAGAAATCGTATTTCAGGTAGAGCCGCCTGATGGCGCCCTGGATGTAAGGGGTGGTGTCGGTGAAGTGGGCGTGGGCGTTTATATCCTCGAGGTAGATATGCAGGGGCTTGGGTTCGGGGTAATAGTCGTAGGTGAAGGTTCCGTTATAGGCGATGAGGTTGCCCGCGCGGGTCCGGAAGATGGGATACAACCTTCTCGGCGGGCGCTTCCATTTCTTGAAGATGAAAATATGGTCCGGATCGGTCCAGAGGTGCACAACGGGCTTCTCCATCTCGATCCTCTCGAGCCGCACGCGCCGCCAGAAGAAGCTGAGCGGGTTGAACCATATCTTCACGTGAGGCGACTTGCCGAGGTATCTGCCGCGATCGTCCTCCGCGGAAACGTCCCAGCCCTCCGCGGCAAACTCCCCCAGATGCGCCTTCACCGGCCCCGCATTGATATACCCGTTATAAGGCCTGCTCAGGGCTGTCATAAGCGTCTCATGCATCATTGGCGTGTTGGCCATCTCGGTGAGATGAAGAAGGATATAAAGAATCAAGAGCAGCAGGATGAGCAGCTCGCAGGCTATTCTGAGGCGTATGCGTTTCCGCTGTTTCATGAGGTCATGCGTTATCCAGTTTCCCGCGCATAAGTATCCCGGACATAACAACTCAACATTAAAGATGAAAGAAAAATGGTTGCAGCGCAATACTCGCCGTTGAAGATTTTCCGCAAGGCAAGCTTGCGCGCCATTACCTGATTGAACTAAAATTACGTTACAGGTGTTAGGCGGCGGGAAATATGAAAATGCTCGATTTTCTTTGCCTACAGCCTACCGCCTACAGTCTTTCAGAACATGATCAGCGGAATTCGCAATTATTTTAAGGATATTTCCCGGAACGTTAGAGTCATGGCGGTGGGGAGTTTCCTGAACGATGCCTCGACGGAGATGATGTACCCGTTGCTGCCCTTATTTCTTACGAAGGTTTTGGGGGCGTCGGTGGGTTTTGTGGGAGTGATTGAGGGGGTAGCGGAGAGCACGGCCAGCATCGCGAAGCTGATAAGTGGGTGGTATTCGGACCGGATACGGGCGCGGAAGAGTATGACGGTGGCGGGGTATTCGCTGAGCGGTCTTACGAAGCCGCTGGTGGCGGCGGCGTGGAGACCCTGGGTGGTGCTGGTGGCGCGGTTCACGGATCGGGTGGGGAAGGGGGTCAGGACAAGCCCGCGGGACGCGCTGCTTGCGGCGAGCGTGGACTCGAAGTCCCGCGCCAAGGCCTTCGGGTTCCATCGCGCTTTTGACAACGGCGGCGCGTTTGTGGGGCCTGCGCTGGCCATGTTGTTCCTGTGGTTGAAGCCGGGCGATTACCGGTTTGTGTTTTGGATGGCCTGTATTCCGACGGTGCTATCGGTGCTTGTGTTATGGGCATGGATGCGGGAAATTCCGGTGGAGGCCAAAGGGAGCGCCGAAAGGCCGCGGCTCGCATGGAGCGCCCTTGACCCGAATTTCAGGGTCTATCTTATCGTCGTTTTTATCTTCACGCTCGGCAATTCCTCCGACGCATTCCTCCTTCTCAGGGCTGAAAACCTCGGAGTGAGGGATGCAATGTTGCCGCTATTGTGGATAGTGCTGAACCTGGTGAAGACGTTGACAAACATTCCTGGCGGAGGGCTTGCCGACAAGTGGGGCCGCAGGAAGGTCATTATAGTGGGGTGGACGGTTTATGCCCTGGTGTATGCGGGGTTTGCGGTGGCGGGCAAGGACTGGCACGCCTGGGCGCTTTTTGCGACTTATGGCTTATATTTCGGCATGACGGAGGGCGCGGAAAGGGCGCTGGTCGCGGATATGGCCCCGGAAGAAACCCGGGGTACGGCCTACGGGTTTTTCAACCTGGCGGTGGGCGTGGCGGCGCTGCCCGCCAGCGTGCTTTTCGGGTACCTGTGGAAAGCGCTTGGGGTCCGGGTCGCTTTCGGGGTGGGGGCGGGGCTGGCCCTTCTTGCCGCCGTCATGATGCTTTTGCTCGTCAAACCGGTCAGGCGTTGACAACCTCGGAAGAGGGCTATAAATTAACGGCAAGTATGAATGTTCAGGAATGGTGGCGTTACACCGCCCGGGAATATATAAAAAAATACCTTAAGCTTGTCGGGTTTCGGGGAATTTACGAGATAACCTTCTGGTTGACTCACCGGTGCGTTTATAACTGCAAATTTTGCCTCATGGATGAAAATAGCGGCCCATTTCTTCCCAAGGAAGCCATTTTTGCCATTATGGAAGAGGCATTGAGGTACAAACTGGGCACGGTGCCCATTACAGGCGGCGAACCGATGCTTCATCCCGACTTTGTGGAAATATGCCGTTACATCGGCAAACGGGTGCCCAACGTCGGCATTCACGTCACCGGACGGCTGGTGGACGAATCCGTCCTTTACGAATTGGAGCGTGTCAGGGGCGGGTGGACCTGGTGGCTCACGATAATTGCACGCGACCCGGAATTAAACGATCGCTTCAGATCCCCGGGCGCGCTGGAAGACGTAATCCGGGCGTCCGCTCTCTTGCGGCAACGGGGCCATATCGTCAATATCGCCATTAACGTCGTCCCCGAAAGCCTCGGGGTATTGGAGGACACCGTTCGGTTCGCTTTTGAAGAATTGAAGGGCTGCGTTGTCTCAACCGAACCGATAGCCGCCATGGGCCGCGCCGTTAAAAACGCGGATATTTCATTGTTGAACGACGAACAACTGCACTCATATTACAGCCTGATGACAGACCTGATTCCCCGCTACAGAGAAAAGGGCAGGAGTCTCGATGCCCTTAACGTGTTTTATGGTTTTCCGAAGAGGTGCGCATTTCTCTGGTGTCTTTACGGGATGAACGTGCATCCCGAAGGCCATATCAATCCCTGCTGCTATTTCACGGACGTGGAAGGAAGCATCGGACACATCGAGGAAGGTATCATGAAGTGCACCTCTCTACCCCGCTGCCGCGTATTTGAAAAACGCATGGACGCCACCTTCTCCAACGTTGAGGAGCGGGTCAAGGCGGTCGGGATATGGTCATGCTTCGAGTGCGTGCTGAATTATCAGATTCACAATAAAGGAAGAAAAGATTTAATGCGCTAAATCATATCTCGTGAAGCGTATCTAGCGAAGCGTGCGAGATACGAGCTACGCTTCACGAGATACGCTTATCTTGGAACGGCTTTCAGTTTGGCCTTGCCGTTTTCAATGACGACCTTGAATTCGATCTTTTTCCCCGGATACTGTTTCTCGAGGGCGGGCTTGGATTTGGCGATAGATTGCTTGAGTTGATCCCTGGTTAAGCCATCTACGGACTGGCTGCATTCGAGGCGGGCCATCATGTATTCCTTGTGCAGGTGGGTCAGTAAATCATCGTCCAGGTGGTCTCCATCTGCGTCCCGACTTGTTGGGACTTTCCCTTTTTTGGCGTCGGCCTCTTTTTCCCCCTCCTTGGTGAGCTTCCCGACGCGCAGGTCGGCCTTGAAGCGGTCGCGGAAATACCGGCCCTCCTCTATCTCCGTCATGATCCGGCTCCAGTATCGCGCGTAGGACTGGAATTTGCTCACGAGAGAGGCAAGGCGAAACTTAATGGCCGTATTGACAACAAGCTTCTCTTCCTTGAAACGGCGGATCGTCTGTTGAATGCGGGTGAAGTCCTTCTCAGGCGGGATGCGCGCCGTTCCCTGAAAGTATTGCTCGTAGTTCTTTTTGAGCTCCTCGAGGTCGTGATCGAGTTCGCCCAGCATTTCCATGTCTAATGCCATGTGGGGGATTCTCTTTTGTAGGGGCGACCGGCCGGTCGCCCCTACATCTTAAATAATTTAATATACAGGACTCTGTTTGTAAAGGGTCTTCAGGATTTTAGATTTTAGATTGCTGATTTTAGATTTTGGATTAGGGAATTGGAAAACAACTGCTCTTCAATCGAAAATCTAAAATCTAAAATCTAAAATTTGTCTACACCCCTCACTTAATTATTATGAGCCTCTCGGTATACATCCACATCCCGTATTGCCTGCGGAAGTGCCCGTATTGCGACTTCGTGAGCTATGCGGAAGTGCGCTTGTCCCATGAGGAATACGTTGAGGGAGTTATCTCCGAGTTGGAGAAGCTCCGCGACATCGGCGATGAACGTGGGCCGGCGGCCACTTTGTACATCGGCGGCGGCACGCCGTCTCTACTTGATCCGAAGCTGGTTGAAAAACTTATTATGGAGGTTCGAAAAAAGCCGGGCCTTGAGGATGGCGCGGAGGTCACCATCGAGGTTAATCCGGGGACAGTGGATACGATGCGGCTGGCAGGTTATAGAGACGCGGGGGTTACGCGCATAAGCATCGGTGTTCAATCAATGGACGACGAATCCCTTAAAAAGCTGGGGCGAATCCACAGCGCCGCGGAGAATCGCTCCGCTTTCAGGGCCGCGCGCCTTACAGGTTATCAGGCGGTCTCCATTGACCTCATTTTCGGCCTGCCGGGCCAGACCATGGGGCGATGGGCCTCCGATCTTGCGGATGCTCTTTCATTTAAACCGGATCATGTTTCCGCATATATGCTCAAGGCCCCTGAAGGATGGGAGCCTCCCGATGAGGATACCGTCTCGGAAATGTATCTGAAGACCGTCGAGGCGCTTGAATCTGAGGGTCTGTTTCAATATGAGGTGAGCAATTTTGCGAGGCCGGGCAGGGAATCACGGCATAATTTCGCTTATTGGACCGGCGGATCGTACCTGGGTCTCGGCGCCTCGGCGCATTCTTACATCGCGGGGAGTGCGCCCTGCGGGACGGTGACGGGCCTTAGGTGGTCAAATGAAACGGCGATTGATAAGTATCTGGGCCGAGTTCGTCGCGAGGGACGCGCCATCGCTCACTGCGAACGGATAACCCCGGAAATGGCGCGGGACGAGGCTATCATGCTGGGGCTGCGCCTCCGAGAGGGCCTGGACATGGTCGCTATGGGAAAACGTTTCGGTGAAACCATCCGTGAGGCGCTGGAGAAAGCCGCGGGCGATTTTGTCCGGCAGGGGCTGGGCGAATTGAGCTCGGGCCGATTCCGGCTGAACCCCAAAGGCATGTTGCTATGCGATGAGCTGGCCGCCGCTTTGGCCTCGAAATAAACAATAGGCTGTAGGCTCTAGGCCATAGGCTTAAGGAAAAAGAGTTTATTTTCTGCCGACTACAGCCTGCTGCCTACAGCCTAAAGCCTAAATTGACATTTTCAGGTTTTTAATTGTAACATCAGAATCAAACTGAGGCGAAGCGATTGAGACAGCGGAGCGAAAAGGACAAGAGCGAGATAAAACTCTCTGAGCGCGCGAATCGAATCCTGGAGGCGGTGGTGCGGGGATACATCGAGACCGGAGTGCCAGTGGGTTCCCGGACCGCCGTTCGTAAATATGGCATTGAATTATCTCCCGCGTCCGTCCGCAATGAAATGGCGGACCTGACGGAGTTGGGCTTCCTGAAACAGACCCATGTTTCATCGGGTCGCGAGCCGACCGAGAAGGGGATTCATTACTACCTCGAGCACATCGCGGACATTGGTGAGCTGTCGCCTGAGAAAAAGGCCCAGGTGGAGGCGATGTACCCGAAGGAAGCGGATGATTATCGGGGCGTCGTGAGGGCGTCCAGCAGGGTGCTCGCCTCTTTGACCAGATACACCGGCGTTGTGTGGTCCCCCGGCATCAATGTCCTGCCCTTGAGGCGGATCGAGTTTGTCAAGCTGCCCCACCACCGCATCATGGCGGTCCTCGTGTCCTCGGGCGGGTGGTTTCAGACATCGGTTTTCGAGTGGCATGAGCGCATTTCATCGGAAGCGCTCAACCGGTGCGCGGATTTCCTGAATGAGAGATTCGAGGGCATGACCCTCCTCAAGGTGCGCCAGAAAATTATCGAACAGATGAAGGCCGAGAAGGCCGAATACGACCGCATGCTGGATCGCGCATTCCAGCTCATGAACTCGGCCCTGAAGCCCGCGGGGGTGGAGGACGAGGTGTTTATAGACGGCCAGGCGAATCTCGTGGAGAGCACCGAGTTTGCCGACGTGGAAAAAATGAAAACCCTTTTCAAGGCCTTCGAGGAGAAGGGTTTCATTGTGAATCTGCTGAGCAAGGCGCTGGAGGGGGACGATATACGAGTGCTATTGAGTTCCGAGGAAAAAATTTCAACCATGCCCGGCCTGGCTCTTATTCTCGCCGGCTATGGCGACATTCGTGATGTGCGCGGGACATTGGGGGTTATTGGGCCGATACGGATGGATTACCCGTCCGTCATACCTCTTGTAAAATATACCGCTTACTATGTAAGTTCGCTCTTGAGTTCATGAGCGCCGATTCCCGGATAAAGACGAATATGCCATTAGTGCGAAGCTTACAGTCCCTGACCTCTTTGCGATTTTGAAAAAATTCTGTTAAAATATATTGTCTCTATGAGTGTAGATGATTCAAATCAGGAAGAGGGCAAAATACGGGTAATCCCTGTCCATGGCCCGGAAAGCGACGAGGGTGAGGAAAACCAGAACCTTCCCCATAACCCGGAGCTGAATAAGGCTATGGAAGATGCCTTGGCAAGCCTCGAGCGCTATGAGAAGAAAAGAATCGCCAAACAGAAAGGGGCGGGGGATGATTTAGGCCAGCAGGAGCGGGAGAGCCTGAAGACCCGCATCAAGGAGCTGCATTTCAAGCTGCTGGAGAAGGAAAAGGAACTCGAGGAGAAGACTAAGGAAGTTGAGCAGTTTAAGGATACCACCGCGAGAAGGCAGGCGGACCTGGAAAATTATAAAAAGAGGGTTCAAAAGGAAAAGGCGGACCAGTTCAATTACGGCAACGAGGATATCGCGAGGGAATTCCTGGATGTTCTGGACAACCTGGAGCGCGCCTTAACACACGGGGCCGCTGATCCGCAGGGACTTCTCCAAGGCATTGAATTGACCCGCAGGAACATGGAGCAGACGTTCCAGAAATTCAGCATCGAGCCGATCAAGGCGCTGGGCAAAAAATTCGATCCCAATATCCACCAGGCAATCGCACAGATACCCAGCCCCGATCACGAGCCTGGAACGGTCATTCATGAGCAGCAGCGGGGCTTTATGTTGAAGGACCGCCTTTTGCGTCCTTCTCTAGTTATAGTGGCGGGCGCCCCTGAAAACAAGGGCGCTGATTAACTTTTTTCAGCCGATTAAATTCGGAGGAAACTCCCCATGGGCAAGATCATCGGTATAGACTTGGGTACCACCAACTCCTGCGTTGCGGTCATCGAGGCCGGGGAGCCGGTGGTCATTCCCAATGCGGAAGGAAACCGCACCACTCCATCAATGGTCGCATTTACCGAGAGTGGGGAGCGGCTTGTAGGTCAGATAGCCAAGCGACAAGCGGTCACAAACCCCGAAAACACCATTTTCGCCGTCAAAAGACTTATCGGGAGACGCTTCGAGTCCTCGGAAGTCAATCAGAGCAAGTCCACAAGCCCCTTCCGGATCGTCGAGGCCCAAAACAAAGATGCATGGGTCGAGGTCCACGAAAGGCAATACAGCCCCTCCGAAATCAGCGCCATCATTCTTACCAAGATGAAGGAGACCGCAGAAGAGTATCTTGGTGAAGTGGTGACTGACGCGGTAATCACCGTTCCCGCATACTTCAACGACAGCCAGCGCCAGGCCACCAAAGACGCAGGCACCATCTCCGGGTTGAACGTCCGGCGCATCATCAACGAGCCGACCGCCGCGGCGCTCGCCTACGGACTCGACCGCGGCCAGAGCGAAAAGATCGCCGTCTTCGACCTCGGCGGCGGCACCTTCGATATTTCCATCCTCGAACTCAGTGAGGGCGTCTTCGAGGTTCTCAGCACAAACGGCGATACCTTCCTCGGCGGCGAAGACTTTGACCAGCGTATAATAGACTACCTCGTGGCCGAGTTTGAAAAGAAGGAGTCGGTAAATCTTAATGGCGACCGCATGGCGCTTCAGCGCCTCAAGGAGGCAGCCGAGAAAGCCAAGTGCGAATTAAGCCCCTCTCTCGAAACCGACATCAACCTCCCGTTCATCACCGCCGACGAATCAGGCCCCAAACATCTCAACTTCACGCTTACGCGCTCCAAGCTTGAAGAGCTTGTCGAAGACCTCATAGAACGCCTCGAACATCCATGCAACCAGGCGCTTAAAGATGCCGGACTTTCCCCTGCGGAAGTCAACCAGGTGCTCCTCGTCGGCGGCATGACCCGCATGCCTCGCGTGCAGCAGAAGGTCGAGGAGATTTTCGCGAAAACCCCCAACAGGGGCATCAACCCCGACGAGGTGGTCGCCATTGGCGCGGCCATCCAGGGCGGCGTGCTCCTCGGAGACGTCAAGGACGTTCTCCTGCTCGACGTCACACCGCTCTCGCTCGGCGTCGAAACCCAGGGCGGAGTCTTCACCAAGATCATCCAGAGAAACACCACTATCCCCACCCGAAAAAGCCAGGTGTTTTCAACCACCGAGGACAACCAGTCTCTCGTCAATGTCCACGTGCTTCAGGGTGAGCGCGAAATGGCCGCCGATAACAAGACCCTCGGCCGATTCCAACTCGTCGGCATACTCCCCGCCCCCCGCGGCGTGCCTCAGATCGAGGTCACCTTCGAAATCGACACCAACGGCATCGTCCACGTCTTCGCAAAAGACCTCGGCACAGGGAAGGAACAGAGCATCCGCGTCACCGCACAAGGCGGCCTGTCCGAGGATGAAATCAATAAATTCATTACGGAAGCCGATGTTCACAAGGAAGAAGACTCGAAACGCCGAGAGCTTACCGAGGCCCGAAACAACGCCATCGGCCTCGTCTACACCGTCGAGAACTCACTCAAGGAATACGGCCAGGTGCTGGCGCCCGAAGACCGCAAATACATCCAGGAGTGCGTTGACCACCTCAACGGCCTTATCGAGGGAGACGATTACCTCGCACTCAAACAATCCACCGACCAACTCTCCGAGGCCTCACACCGCCTCGCCGAAGCCGTCTACGCACAAGCCAGCGCAGAATCCCAGGAAGGCATGGACAAGAGCGTGGACGAAGTTCAGGAATAGAAGCCGCAAACCCCGAAAAGAGACCATAGGGGCGCTCCTTGCCGCATATCCAATATCACGGCAAGGAGGAACCAACCAGCTTTTTCAAAACAACACAAAGCTTAATTCATCCCCCCTGATGCGCTAATTTTGTAAATATTACCCAGAGCACTATATGTTTGACGCCATTCCGATGGGCCACACCCTTCGAGCCAGACGGCCCGTAGGGGACGCTTCGCTCCTCAGGGATGCGGCCCATTTCCGCGTCCCTGAGGAGGGCGTAGCCCGTCTCGAAGGGCGCGGAAATATCAAGTATATAGTGCTCCCATTAGTAACAGCGTTTTTTATTGTGTGTTGTTCAATGCCTGACCGTGGTCCCCTGGTACAGGGTACGGTCTATCATCTGGAAGTATAAATGGATTATTATATCCTGAAGGCGTGTGTCCAACTCGTGGATGTAATCGCGTTGTTGGTCGAGGTCTTGTATCTCCAGTATCTTCTGAATCGCCAGATTCACCTCTTTGACCGTTTTCGAGTCAATATCCACGAGATCGGCGATATCGCGATCGAACGCCCGCCGGATGTCGTCCGGCTCGAAGAGCATGTGGCTGCCCTTCATTCCCATTTCGAGGAGGTACTGGAGCATCGTGGCGTTCTCCCCGAAATCGCTGATCATGATCCCTTTTCCCGCTTCTTTTGCCATACTTGCTATTTAAGATAAGCCTCGTCAGGCAAAAGTCAATGGGGAGATTGACAATGTCCTTCCGCTATGCTACATACGGTCATCATATGTTAATTATTGAAACTTGTTCATCTTAACAGGCCCGAATAAGGAGGAGGGAAATGAAAAAGAGAAATTTGTTAACGGCTACGCTTTTGGCCGCCCTATTCATGTTCGCTTACGGATGTGGAGGCGGAGGAGGAGGGGGAGAAGGCAATCCGCCAAACGGTGGAGGACCTGGAGCAAACAACAAGCCGACATGGCAGACAGCGCCTTCCAACATCACTATCACCGGCGGTTCAGTATACAATCAGACCAACGGTATAGCGACGGACGGTGACGCCGGCCAGACGCTGACTTGCTCGTCGAACGGCACGTCGTGCGGGTTTGGCATTACGGTAACCGGTTCCGGCCTGCCAGCGAATTGCAACGTCAACTTTGCGGCGCCAGTGCCCGCCCAGACCTGCAATTTAAGAATTGCGGCTACGGACAATGGCTCCCAGGCAATGTCAGTAGGCGCAACGATTTCGATCACGATAAAAAACCATGCGCCGGCGTGGACCACCTCACCATCTAACATCACGATAACAGGCGGGTCTACATACAACCAGACGAACGGCGTAGCGACCGACCTTGACACGGGTCAGACGGTGACCTGTTCGAACAACGGCACGTCGTGCGGGTTTGGCATTACGGTAACCGGTTCCGGCCTGCCAGCGAATTGCAATGTCAACTTCACGGCGCCAGTGCCCGCCCAGACCTGCAATTTAAGAATAGCCGCTACGGACAACGGCACAGGGGCACTCTCAGTTGGCGCCACCATTTCCATCACGATAAATAACCATGCGCCGACATGGTCAACGCCGCCTTCCAATATCACGATAACTGGTGGGTCAGTATATAACCAGACTGACGGTATAGCGACTGACGTTGACACGGTTCAGACGCTGACTTGCTCGTCGAACGGCACGTCGTGCGGGTTTGGTATTACGGTAACCGGTTCCGGCCTGCCAGCGAATTGCAACGTTAACTTCACGGCGCCAGTGCCTGCGGGGACCTGCAATGTGAGAGTGATGGGTGCCGACAACTATACCACTCCTGCGACAGTTGGTGCCACCATTTTCATCACGATAAAGAACAATGCGCCAATATGGTCTACAGCGCCATCTAACATCACGATAACGGGAGGCTCCGTCTACAATCAGACCAACGGTGTAGCAACGGACGTGGACGGGGGTCAGATGATTACATGCTCGAACATCGGCACGTCGTGCGGATTTGGCATTACGGTAACCGGTTCCGGCACACCGTTGAGCAACTGCAACGTCTACTTTGCCGCGCAGATACCTGCAGGAGTGTGCGACTTGAGAATTATTGCGACGGACTATGGCTCACCTGCGATGTCGGTGGGATCGACGATCTCGATCACCGTAAAGAACCATGCTCCTACATGGTTAACCGCTCCTTCCAACATCTGGATAACTACAGGGTCGGTTTACAATCAGACGAACGGCACGGCGACTGATATCGACGCTGGTCAGACACTTTCCTGCTCTTTGGCAAGCACATATTGCACTTTCGGGATAACAGTCGGCGGGAGCGGACCAAATTCGGAAGTGGGTTGTAGCATCAACTTTACAGCGGGTGCTTCTTCGGAAAATTGCAGCGCAACCATCAGTGTATCTGATGGCGTTGGGGGTAATATAATGGCTAATGTCAATATTGTGATTTGGCAGCCAATGTCGAATATCTCCGCTGGAGAAGAGTACACCTGCGCCCTCTCAACGGCGGGGGGGGTTAAATGCTGGGGAGATAATAATTACGGCCAGCTCGGGGATAATAGGACAACCGTCAGTTTTACCCCTGTTGATGTCGTCGGGTTATCTAACGGAGTGGCGGCGATTTCAGCGGGAGGTTATCACGCCTGCGCCCTCACGACGGCAGGCGGGGTTAAATGCTGGGGACTTAATGCGCAAGGCCAGCTCGGGAACAACACATGGGCCAACTGTTATACCCCTGTTGATGTCGTTGGGCTAACGAGCGGAGTGGCGGCGATTTTCGCGGGAATGGATCACACCTGCGCCCTGACAACGGCGGGCGCGGTTAAATGCTGGGGATTGAATCATTTCGGCCAGCTTGGGGACAATACAACAACCAACCGAAATACCCCTGTAGATGTCGTTGGTTTAACGAGCGGAGTGGCGGAGATTTCCGCGGGTAAGTATCAGCACACCTGTGCCCTCACAACGGCAGGCGGTGTTAAATGCTGGGGATGGAATTCTTACGGCCAGATTGGGGACAACACGACAACCATCCATTATACCCCCGTGGATGTCGTTGGGCTTTCGAGCGGAGTGGCGGAGATTTCCGCGGGATATTATCACACCTGCGCCCTGACAACGGCGGGCGGGGATAAATGCTGGGGATATAACGATTACGGCCAGATCGGAGACAACACAACAAGCAATAGTTCCGTTCCTTTGGATGTTGTTGGTCTTACGAGCGGAGTGGCGGAGATTTCCGCGGGAGATTATCACACCTGCGCCCTTACAACGGCGGGGGGGGTTAAATGCTGGGGAGATAATAATTACGGCCAGATCGGAGATAACACTCAAATACAACGTTTGACCCCTGTGGATGTTTTTGGGTTAACGAGCGGAGTGGCGGAGATTTCCGCGGGAGGATCTCACACCTGCGCCCTCACAATGGCGGGCGGGGTTAAATGCTGGGGATATAATGAAAACGGCGAGCTCGGGGACAATGGCGCAGAAAGCTGGAGTTATACCCCTGTTGATGTGATTGGTCTATAAAGGGAAAGGTATCAGGAAGGCGTAGTTGAGGCCTGTGTTTTATGAATTCGTGATTCAACTTGTGGCGCCGTCCGTCGGACGGCGCCACTCCACCTTCTTTGAACCCGTGATTCATTTTTGTATGGCCAGACAAGGGGTTTAAACGTCTACGTCCGTCTGTACCCCTTGTCTTTTCCATGCTCCCCTATGCGCATAGACGCCCCAGCCCATAACGACACCCCCGCGCCCCAGTTGGGGGAACACACGGAAGCGGTACTCACTGAAATGCTGAAAATGAGCAAAGAGGCGATAAAAGAATTGAAGGATCGGGAAATTATTGCCTGATGTAAAAATGTCTCATCTTGCAGGCGAGGCGGTCTTGCACCATTTCGCCAGGATACCGTCCTCGACGCTTGCAGGGCATATTTTCAGATTTTTACCTTCAACGTCAACCACAACAAAGGTGTGTTTTCCCGAGAATTGGGGGTCTCTGTGGTTATCATGCGAGACCGTTCCCACGAAAACCTGGACCGCGCCGGGTCTTATATCATAGACCCCCCAGCAGTGCGAATGACCGGAAAAGACCGCCCTTACATCCCGATTGGTCTCCGCGACGCCGCTTAATCCTTTATTGAACCCCGGTTTGCAGCCGACTTTCAGGGCGGCATGGTGCGAGAAAATGATCGCCGGTTTCCCGGCGTTGTTCTTCAAATCGCTTTTCAGCCAGGTGTCGTCGTTGCTCTGCCAGTCAATGGCTATGAAATGAAAGCCTTTAAAATCGAATGAGTAGCTGTGCCCCCATTGTCCGTTGATTTTCATGTTCGGTTTCCGGCTGTTCCAGAATTTATTGTATTCCTGTGGGACGTTTCCTTCGTAATCGTGGTTGCCCGTAACGGGGAAGACGGGGATGCCGCCAAGATATTGGAACTCATCGAATTTAAATCGGGAGGCCGGCGTGGGAGACTGGCTACGCGCGCAACAGGTGAAATCCCCCGCATGGAGGATAAACTGCGGGCTGGTCTTTTTAATGGATGATGCCACTTGGGCAGGCTTGACATTGCCAAGGGTATTATGAGTATCGCTCAGAACTACGAACCTGAAGAATTCGCCGGGGCGGGCACTGATGAAAAATAGAAAAAGGAAAATTCCGATGAAATAATTTGGGATTTTGTCCCGATTTATCGGGATTGGATTTTGGATTTTAGTCCTATTGCGGCGCCATTTTACTAAATCCAATATCCTCATTCCAAAATCCAAAACACAAGAGCCTTTAGCCAAAGAGACCCCGACCCAAACAGGTAGCCGCAGGAACATTTGCCTCCAGAAAGACTTCCGGGATAGTAATTACCACAAATAGGACACTTGCGCCATACGACCATTTTTCCGTTCACTCCTTTTCCCAGATTCTCACACTACACACACCACTATACCTTCAACACCAGTTTCTAAACCACTACATATTGTGGTCTTCAACAGTATCAAATAACTATTTTAGATGTTTCTCCAGTTTTGTCAATAGCCTGTTAGAATTTTTTTAAATTTTCAGAATAATCCTATCATATTGCTACCATTACCTTGGTTCGATGACATTTATGAAAGGGAGCTAATGGGGAGCTTTCAGGTATTGTTTGACCCTCTCCCGAATGCCAGAATCTTTATTAAATGGGCGATAAGAAGTTGATTTTTCAGGCAAGAGGGAGAATTCATGGCAAGAGATGAGAAGCGGATTTTGGAGATAGTCGGCGTTTATCTGGAGGAAGATAAGACATGGCGACAGAAGCATTGGCTGTGGTTGAAGGTTCGCAGTGACGTTGAAATTCCGGTTGAGGTGCGGGCGAGGGCCTCAGGGAAGGGCGGTCGGGTGATGTTTGATCGTTCCAGTGGGTGCGCGGTTGATGAATTATCCCTCGGGTTTCATGCGCTGGAGGGGGGAATGAATGAGCTGCCGCCTTTGCCGATCAAGATGGCGCTGGAGAAAAGGGAGGCTTTGACGCTGAATATAATAGTCCGGTCCATCCGCGACCCGTTGATTTATCACGAGGTGACTGAGCCTGTTTATTTTTTTCCATGTATTCTACCTGGCGGCAAGTGCCTCGATGATAACCTTATCAAGTAAATGCGGTGGCCCAACCCACCTTGACACGCCGTGGCTTGAACGGGATAATATCCCGTAAATGTCCTTCATCCAACTGAGCAAATTGAAGATGAATTATGAGGTCCGGGGGCGCGGTTTTCCCCTGATTCTGGTTCACGGACTGGGGGGAGACCTGCGCAATTGGATGTTTCAGGCGCCGGAATTTTCGAAGAAATACCGCGTTTTTACGCCCGACCTCCGCGGTCACGGCCAGAGCGAGGCCCCGAAATCCCATTACACACTTGATGCCTTCACCGAAGACATCGTCGAGTTTCTGAAGGCCCACGAAATATCTAAATGTTACTACGTCGGCCTCAGCATGGGCGGGATGATAGGCCAGAACCTTGCCGCGAAGCATCCGGAGCTTATCGAGGCCCTGGCGCTTGCCGACACGTCCCCGACACCCGGCCTCAGGGGCCGGCCCGGAATGGAGGAGGGCATTCGCCTATTCGAAACCTCCGTAAAAATCGCCGAAAAAAAGGGCAGGGGGCCTCTTGTTGACGCCACTTTGCGGATGATGTTCACCGAGGATTTTATCAACCGGGACCCCGAAGCCGTCAACAGGATCAGGGACATCATCACCAATGGCCCGACAATCGGATACGTCGGCGCCATCAACGATATGATACTCACCGAGACAAATATCTATCCCCTGCTTGCAGGCATAGAAATTCCCACCCTGATCATCTGCGGCAGGCAGGATATTCTTACACCCCTCGCCGAATCCGAACGCATCCATAAGGCCATAAAGGGCGCTGCTCTGGAGATCATCGAAAACTGCGGCCACGTGAGCAATATCGAGCAGCGTGATGAGTTCAACCGCATCCTTGCCCGGTTCCTGAAAAAAATGGACAGCCGCCGCTACCGGCCTCCCACGGTCGCCCGCAGTTTCAACACGCCAAACCAATGAGGGCCTATATCGCAAGGCGCCTGCTTCTCCTGATCCCCGTGGCGATCGGGGTTGTGACGCTGGTGTTCGGGTTTTTGCGCATGGCGCCGGGCGATCCTGCCACAATCATGCTTGGGGAGCAGGCGAGGCAGGTGGACGTACAGGCGTTGCGCAAACAACTGGGTCTTGAGGGGTCGCTGGGGCGCCAGTACGCGACTTTTGTGGCATCGCTTGCCCGCGGAAACTTTGGGACGAGTTTTTCGAAGCGCCAGCCGGTGGCGAAGCTGGTGTTCGAGAGGCTCGGGGCCACAATGGAGCTTGCCGTTGCGGCAATGATTATCGCGGCTCTGGTGGCGTTTCCGCTGGGGGTTTTCGCGGCCACCAGGCCGGGGACCGTCGGGGACGCAGGCGCGGGGGCATTTGCGCTGCTCGGCGTCAGCATGCCCAATTTCTGGCTCGGGCCGCTTCTGATAATCGTCTTTAGCATCAAACTCGGCCTTACGCCTGTGTCGGGCGCGGGCGGGGTTTCGCACCTCATTCTGCCCGCGGTGACCCTGGGCGCCTCGATGGCGGGCATACTCGCCAGGCTCACCCGCTCCGGCCTCCTCGAAGTGCTCAGCTCGAATTATGTCCGGGCCGCGCGGGCGAAGGGCGCGCCCGAGAGACTCGTGTTGTGGAAGCATGCGCTTCGCAACGCCCTCCTGCCCGTCGTAACCGTCATGGGCATGCAATTCGGCCACCTCCTCGCGGGCGCAATAATCACCGAAACGATTTTCGCATGGCCCGGCGTCGGCATGCTTCTCATAGACGCCATCAACTCGCGGGACTATCCCCTCGTCCAGGGCTGTGTCCTCTGCATCTCCATCACCTACATCCTGATCACCCTCATAACCGACCTGTCCTACGCCTGGATAGACCCGAGGATTAGATATGAGAAAAGGTAAACAATCTGTAGCTTCATGGCCTACAGCCTACAGCCTACAGCCTACAGCCTCATGAACAAACTTATGAAAGCGGGGGCGGCATTGGTGGGCGCGGCGGCGTTATGCGCGGTTTTTGCGCCGCTTCTGGCGCCGTGTCCCTTCGATGCGCTCGACCTCGCCGGGGCGCTGAGCGGCCCGAGCTTGAAGCACCTCCTCGGCCAGGACGAGCTTGGGCGGGATATTTTATCGAGGCTCCTATACGGCGCAAGGGTCTCCATTTCGATCGGGCTTCTCGCGGTGGCGGTGAGCGCAACCGTTGGCTCGCTGATCGGCGCGCTTGCGGGCTATTTCGGCGGGGCGCTGGATTCCCTGGTGATGCGGATCGTGGATGTCCTGATGGCTTTCCCGGGGATATTGCTCGCCATTGCGCTGACGGCGGTGATGGGGCCGAGTTATTTCAACGTGGTGTTTGCGCTGTGCGCGCTCGGGTGGGTCGGCTATGCGCGCCTGGTGCGCGGGCAGGTGTTGTCCGAGCGCGAGAGGGAATATGTCGTGGCGGCGCAGGCGCTGGGCCTTTCCCGAACCCGCATTGCGCTCAAGCACGTTCTGCCTAACGTCCTTGCCCCGGTTTTTGTTCAGGCGACCTTTGGGTTGGGGGCGGCCATACTGGCTGAGGCCAGCCTGAGTTTCCTCGGGCTGGGGGTGCAGGGCTACCCCAGTTGGGGCGCCATGCTCGACGCAGGCACCGGCTACCTCCTCGAAGCGCCTCACCTGTCCACCTTCCCCGGCCTCGCCATCCTCGTCGCCGTGATGGGTTTCAACTTCCTCGGCGACGGCCTCAGAGACCGCCTGGACCCCACAAGACGCTATTTTATATAACCCATCGCCCTCAGCCGCGCCTTGACCTCTTCGGGCACTTCTTTGTGAGCAACCGAGGCTTTCCCCTTTAGCATTTTATTCAGTAATTCTGTGAGGATTCGCACCTCGTCTGGGCGGCTTGCCGCCAGGTTGTGTTTTTCGCCGGGGTCGTTTATCAGGTTGTAAAGCTCCACTTTTTTGCCGTCCTCCGAGCGGATGAGCTTCCATTCGGGGGTTCTCACGGCAAGGAAATGGGCATTGTTTCCCGACATTACGGTTTCGGAAAAGAGCGGGATGAGCGATTTTTTTCCGCGCACGCTGTCAATTAGGCTTGCGCCGTCTGCGTCGGGAATACGGGGAAGTCCGCAAATGTCCAGAATTGTGGGGGTTACGCTCATCAGCCCCACCTGCTCGCTTATACGCGATGCCCTAGGGATGATCCATGGGGCGCGCATTATGAGAGGGACTCTCAGAAATTCATCGTACAGGCCGTCAATGTGCCCCGTGACGCCATGCTCCGCAAACGCCTCGCCGTGGTCCGCCGTGAAGACGATCGCCGTCTGGTCATAGACGCCAAGCTCCTTTAGCAGCGCGATGAGCCTGCCGAGCCGCCCATCGAGGTAAGCAACCTCACGATCGTAAGCCACGAGCTGGTCGCCGCCGGGGCAGCCGTTCCGGCCACCTCCAAGGGGGTTGACGAAAAACCTGATTGACGAATTGACGTCCGTCTTGCCGGGGTTGTGAATGGCCACAGTAAAGGGCTTTGCCGGCGTGAGCTGCTGGTCGCTTTCTAGTTCATTGCGGCCCCGGGCGTCAACAAACGAATAGATGTCGCCCTCGATGGATGTCAGCGCCAATGGGGATGGTCCACTTTCCGGCAGCGTGCAGTTATCCGGAAATTGCGCCTTTATGACAAGGTTATGATCACCGGGCGGTGCCACAAGGGGGAATTCGAGAGTATCCGGCCTGTCAATGCGCCGCTCGAAGGCTGGGCGGTCATCAATAAATCCTTTGATAGTCGCCTCGAAAGACCCCGGCGCGGCGTAAGGAGCGTGTGTGTCCGCATAATGTATGAAGGCGAAGAATCCGTCACGCGCATGATCTCGAATCCACGGCAAAACCTCGGCGTTGACCTCCTCCGCGTCCCGGCGCCAGCCCTTGAATTGGGTCAGCTCGTATCGGGTAAATCCCTGCCCGAAACCCATATTGGTCGGGAGGATGTTGAGAGCCGCGAAACCGCCGCGGCTATCGAGCAGGCCCGTCAGCGCTTCGGCGAGCGTGTATTCGCCGGTTGACAGCGGGTCGGACAACGTCCGCACTCCATGATGAGGGGGTATCTTGCCCGTGAAGATGGTGGAGAAGGAGGGCGGCGTGGCGGGGTAGTGGCTGAAGGCCCGCTCGAAGAGCGCGCCGTCTCGGGCAAGGGCCTCGAGGTTGGGCGCCTCGACCGGGCCGCCGTAGCTTTTCAGCCGGTCGGCCCGAAGCGCGTCGGCCACGATAAGAAGGACGTTAGGACGGCGCGAAACGAGCCGCGGATCAACCCAATAGAAATTAGCATCGCCGATTTTATCCGCAGGCAGAACGTGAAAAATGAGGACGCCGCGTTTCGGCCCGATTTTGGATAAGTCGAGATCAATATTCTGCGGCTGCGCCTGCCCGGCTTTGACCTGCCTGCTGAACAGGGTGATTATATCCTCCCCGTCCGGCTTGAAAAGGACATCCATCAACGCCCGATCGTCGGGGGCGCCGCCGCTTGAAGAGATTCCGAACTTCAACCTGGCGTCTCTCGTGATGGGGACGTTGTGGAATCTCAACCCGCTTCCTTCCGGCATTTGAATTGTTGGGACGTTAATCGCTGCGCCCTTGCTTCCGGGGGTCACGGAAACTCCGGTTTGCATGAACCTGCGGGCCGCCTCTTCGCTTTGGTAGACGATCGCGTAATCGAAGTAGGCGGCGAGTTTTCTCCGATCGAGGCTGGCGGGGTCTACTTCGGCGGGGGATTTTGTCCACGCGAATTTGAGCGTGAGCGTGTTTTCCCCAACCTTGAGAACATCGGCGGGTATGGCGACCACAGGCGCCCCGAAATCGGCGCCGAGAGAAAAATTGCCGACGCGCCGCCCATTCACCAGCGCCTCGACTATCTGGCCGGGGGCACCGGGGTATACGAATTCCTGCGCCCCAAAGGCCGCCCTCAGATTCACCGGCCTGTTCACCCAAAACCGCAACCCGCTCTCAAGACCCACCGCGTAGGCAAACGTCTTGCCATCCGGAGTGGAAACCGGGGCGCCCCAGCCATCCATCAGGTATGGGAGGCTCTTTTCGGCGCCGAAATCTATCCATTGGACGTCGGAAAGGAGGGCGCTGTCGAAATCAGATACGAATCTCCGGTAAGCGGTTTCAGGAGGAGGCGGCGCAAGACGGCTGCAACCGGGCGCCAATATCGCCAGGATAAGCAATGAAATAATGAACGATCTAGTCATTGGTTGAAATTAACACAGTACAAAAAGGTGATTTCTTACTGTCCACTGTCCACTATTCACGTGTGGCGTGTTCCTTCGAGGTAAACGGGGCGGTAGTCGCCCAAGAGCAGCTCGGCCACGAGGTCTCGTTCGGAGGAGAAGTTTCTGTCGAAGTGGGTCATGCAGAGGCCGAAGTCCGTGATAAAATGGGCGTCCGAACCGCCTACGCCGAGGAGGTCGAGGGATTTGACGAGCGATTCCGCCTGATGATTTTCAGACCGGTCATTTGCGCCGTTGAGGGCCTCGATTATTCGCACTCCGGGAAGATCCTTTACGGCGGGGCCGCAGCCGAGCATGGGCCGGCAGGGATGAGCGGGGATCGCAACCGCCCCCGTTTCGAGGGCGGCGGCCGCAACATCCTTCCCCCTCAGGCGAACTGTTACATCCACCCTGTCAAGGAACTGCGGGTTTACTCCATAAACCAGAATATGGCCGTAATCCGTCTCAAGCTCCACCCCCTGAAGTATCAGGAGGCCCGTCTCTCTCGAAAGCTCGGCAAGCACCGGATTACGGGAGAAGGAGTAGTACCGGTGCTCGGTGACGACGAACCCGTGGACGGAGTATTGGTCCTGAAGCTCGCGCGCCCATCGGGCATACTCCACCACCGTGGGCTTTGCGTCCTCGCTGAGATCGGTATGGACGTGCAGATCGAGGATCATGGATTTAAAGCCTCAGGCCCATGCAGATTTTTTCAGCCCCGCCTTCACCTGTTAGCATAGAGGCGGTATATCTGCGCGGTGCGGGAGATCAGGCTGGTTGAAGTCGCCAGGACAATTACATACATTGCCAGTTTTACCAGCCAGAAGGCCCACATCAGGAATCTTATGCTCCACGGCGGCCCCCATTTCGGCCCCATTTTGCCGGTTATTGTCATTTCCACGCCGAGCTTTTTGCCCCGCTTTTCCACCGCAATCCCATACCACGGCCCCTTTCCCCGGGCGGCGGACACTTCACCGGTTGACTGCGCCGTTTCATCGAACAGGCTGCCCATTGCCATCAGCGGCGAGTAGGAATAATGGTCGCCAAGCGCCACCAGATCGTCCGGCGCTTCGCCTTCCTTGATGCCGTCGAGATAGGCGCCGAGGGTTCCCGGGTCGGAAGCGATAATCAGCTTGTGATTTACCACCGAATACGCCAGGAGGCGTTTCATATACCGGATTTCATAAGCGCCAAGCACGGATTTCCATTCGGTCCCGGATATGTCTTTTTCAAACTTCGCGAGATATTTATCAGCGCCATACTTGAGGCCCGCTATTAAAACCGTATGGGGTTTGCCCCTGAGCGTAAAATTCACGAACCCGATCTCGTCCCTCATTATGTCCGCCAGCTCCGCGACGTTAAGGCCCAGTTCCGTCTTAATCTCGATTTCCGCTCTGTCCAATATATCCCTTGCGCCCTGCCGATCCTTGTAGACGTTCTGAGCGTCCCTCAGGAGATTGAGTGGCCGTGGGACCCCTATTCTGCATGCTCCAAGCGTTTGTGGAGCGAGCCAGTCCGAGAAGCTGGGGCTTTTCGCAAGCTGGCGGAATAAAACGGGCAGCGGGCTGTTTTGCTCGAGAAGCGTTCCCCTGATAAAGATTTTTTTCCGGTTCGCGGAGAGGCTGACCGCCAGACCGTCCCATGACGACACCGCTACCCAATCTTCCAGAAGAATCGCCGTCTTTTCCCCATACAGGCGATTCAAATGGCGATTTATGCCCGATGGCAGCGCCAGGATATTTATCACGGCGCTGGTGTCCACTTCGGCGACGAGATTGCTCAGTCGTTCCCTGTCCGCCGCTAAGGCCGGGTTCCGTTCTGCTTCAATAGCGGTCCTGACCCCGTCCGCATCTCCGAGTATCCAGAACCCGCCGCTGCCCACCATAACCATATCATTCTTTTGGAGCGCTCGTTCACTTCCCAAAGTGGTGTCAATAAACCCGGCGCGGTGAAACAGGTAATTGCCAAAAGGCGATAAAATACCCGGGTTTATCGCTATTACCGGAGAACCTTCAGGTCGAATCGCCATCGCCGCCCTCAGGGTCCAGCCCGCGAAGTTATAGACCGGGCCAAGCTCTTCCCTCAGCCGCTCCCGCCAGACCTGAACCACGCCGATTAGCTTCGTCCCATCCCGTGTGGTTTCCAACCGGGATTTGACATCGGATTGCAGAAGGCGACTCTCGAGGCCAAGCGGCCCGTGCAGCATAAGATAGGTGTCCCCTATCCCCATCAACGACACAATGGGAGAACGGCCGCCGATCAGCAGAAGGATCAACGCCCCTGAAAGGAAAAGGGCGGCCAAGACCGCCCTCAATGAGTATGTTTTCAGATTCTCCACCGGCAGTGTTTCACGTTATTATACATTGCGCAATAAATTTTTGCGCATGAATTGATAGAAAACCGCCCTCACCCCTACCCTCTCCCGGTGGGAAAGGGGTAGGGGTGAGGGGCGTACGCCCCTTTGTCTTTAAGCCTTACAGCTGCTTCTTCCTGAACATGCGAACGGTTAGGTACAGGAAAACAAGCCCAAGGATATAGAACAGCCATTTAGCCAGGAAGAACAGTGCGGCGGTGGCGCTTCTCGCCGCAGTGCCCGTGCTCCCGTCGAACATCTTGATAGGGCTTACGAGCGCCATTTTCAGGGCGTCGTCCGTGGTCACTAAATAACCGCCCACCATAAGGTTCAGGCTCTTGATATAATCCTTCATCTCGTTTTTCTTCGGCTTATTCGCCTCGGCGGTAGAGACCGGAGATTCTTCCGGCCCCGATTCATCGGGCAGCATGCCTTGAGATTCGAGGGCTTTGTAACCGTTTATAAGCGCCAGACCCTGCGTTTCCCGCGGCATCAGGCCCATCAGTTCCATGAGATTGGCCGACTTGATCACCTCGCCGCGCGGCATTTTGAGGAACGCGTCTATATCGTCGGGTTTCCCCGAGCACATGGAGTCCGGCCCATTAAACACATAATCCACCGGCTCTGCGCCGACAGACTGGAACACCTCGGACTTTTCGACAACCCGGGGGCTTTGAACGCTCGGAATTGTGAAATCAATTGGAACAGGCTCCTGAATTTTGACATCAAGCGGCTCCACCTTTCCGCCGGAAGCGGCGGCCTGGGCCTGAAGGGCCTGTACTGTGGCCTGGTCGGCGAGAGTGATGGCGTTTGGAATCTGGCCCTGCTTATAAGCGGCCTTTGCGTTGTTGAGAGCGGTCTGTGCCGCGGTGAATCCGGCGGCCGCTTTGGTGTCGGCGCCTGCTGCTTTTGCGTTTTCGAGGGCGGTGCCCGCTTTGCCGAAGGCCAGGACAAGCTTGGCCAGGCTCAGCGCCTTTTTAGCCGCGTCAGTGCCTGCCGCAGGTTGGCTGTTCTCGTATGCGCCCTTGGCATCCTTGAGCGCCCCGTTAGCGGCTTCCACCTCATCCGGCGCATAAGTGTATGCCCCGACCCCCATGGCGGCTTCGATCGTAGCGCTGGCCTGGTTCACAAGGGTGCTGAGTCCGGCTTTAGCGAACTCTTTCGCCTTGCGGGCCAGCACAACGGCCTCAACGCGGCGATTATCGCCCAATGCGCTCTTCGCCGATTGCAAAGCCTCCTTCGCCTTCGAGACCGCCTCCGCGGCAAAAGTCTCAGCGCCTCCGCTCACCGCCTCCTCAACGGCCTTATTTGCGTCATCGAGGGCGCTTTCGGCCGCCTTTCCTTCCAATTTGGCCATGAAATCCTTGGCCTGTGGGTTGACGGAGTCACAGAAAATCATGGGCTGGGACCCGTCGCCGGCAAGCACCATAAAGCTTACTTCCTTGCCTAAAATGCCCAGAAAATCCTCTATTTTCTCCACACCAAAACGGTTTTTAACGTGTTTATCGAGTTCCGATACCTGCTCTCCAACCAGCCCCTGGAGGGCCTTCCACGAGTTCGGATAGCTGTCCACGGTCATCCCGGTTGCCAGGAGGAAAGAATCGGGCAACTGCTTCGGCCAGGCCATTTCGCGCTCCTGCTGATTCAGGAACGTAAGAACGGGTGTTGGCGGGTCGAAAACAACCTCGGTGGCAATCGCCAGCCCTTTTTCGTCCATCTTGTTGCTGTGAATAAGGCCCAGGATGCGCGTTAGTCCGAATTTAGCCGAGTTTTGCTCTATTGCGTCACTCATTTGAGGATCGCTTTTCAGTTGGGTGAGCAGGTTAGGGACGAGGACCACCAGGTTAAAAGTGGCTCTTGGCGCCATGGACTTCTTGAGACGCGCCCAGAGTTTTGAATATTTCAACGGTTTAAGAGTAATCGTCTCAACTTTCTTCTTGGGAGCAGCCGCTTCCCCTTCTGCCGACGGGGGCGGCGTTTCCAATGTGGTGACGGTCATTGGAGTCCCTTTTTTAGTATGGATCATTCGCTCGATGCCGCTCGGGTCTCCTGCGATCAGCATGTTCCTGTAAAAAGCGAATGCCACAGGGAGGGACTCCTCCTCGCCGGGTTTACGATTGGCAGGGAGAGGCTTGGCCCCCATGGGAAGGAATAATCTCGGGAATACGCTCAACCGGCCGAGGTCCATGGCGAACATAAAAGCCGGTTTCCCGCTGGCCAGGACCTCCATGGGGTTGCCGTAAAGGCCGATGTAAAGGTTCTTGACCACCGCTCCACCGACGCTCATCAGCTTTTCAAGTTTATCAAGGCTCATCTCGGAGCCTTTAGCGGCCTTCGCCTCCGCAGTGGCGGGCGCCGACTCTGATGTCTCGGCGGGCTTGATCACCTCCGGGAAATAAACCGTAACTCCCTCTATATCCTTCTTGAAAATCTTGGGTGGAGGCGTTTTTTTCTTGGGAGCGCTGAGGGCGGCGAGGGCGGCATTGATCTGTTTCTCCATTTCCTGCCCCTTTTGCGTCTTGAAGAAATTGCGCGCCGCCGTCGAGTTCAGAATTTTCAGAGGCACATCGAGCGGCTTGTGTATCCAGATCACGGCATTCACGTTATCCGGAAAGATGTCCTCATAACTGATTGACCTCATCGCGTCCACTGCCGTCAGTAACGCGAGGATGAAGATTATTACGAATAGTACCGCTAGAACTGTTTTGCCAATTTTCATGGCGTCCTCCCCCTGATTTTTGCTTTCCCTTGGATAAGCGGGTTTTCGGGCCGCTTCCGCAAAGGTTTCAGCTTATTTTTTAGCCGATTAAACATAAAAAGTCAAATAAGTAGACAATAATAGAGTACGATTTCTTGCTGTTCACTGTCCACTGTCCACTGTCGACTGGAGAATAAATCTCCGTATGAAATCGGCGACATTCTCCGGTCTCTCGATGGGCAGCATGTGTCCCGCCCCTGAAAATATCTTTAGTGTGGCCCCCGGGATCCTCTTGGCCAGGAACTCCGAATACTTCGGCGGCGTCATTTTATCCTCGGAGCCGCAGAGAATCAGGGTTGGGAGAGATATTCCGCCGACCGAGTCCATGACGTTGAAAGCATTGCACGCGCGAAAATCGCCCGCCGTTACCGATGCCGATACCCCGCTCAAGGCCTTCTCCGAAAGCTCGACCAGCTCCTTATCAACGTCAGGGCCGAAGGCCATGGTTTTTGTCATGGAGATGTATGCCTCGAAGTTTTTCGATATGGACTCGAAAACGGCGGGGTGAACCTTGAGTTTCGCGCCGGTGGAGATGAGAATTATCCCCGAAAGCTCCTCCGGGCGCGAGATGGCCCAATCCATGACGATGGCGCCGCCCAGGGAATGACCGATGGCAAAAGGCCGCTTGATGCCCAGGCCGCGCGCCGCTTCGCGGACAATCTCCCTGTAAGATTCGACGCTTTGCGATCCGTTGCCGGTGGATGATCCGTGGCCGGGCAGGTCAATCGCAACCAGGTCGGCCCACTCGGCCAGCTCCGCGCGAAGGTCTTTCCACATCCACGCGCCGCCGCCCGCGCCGTGAATAGCAAACAGAACGGGGGCTTCACCGCGCACCTGACCTTTCAGGGCCACCTCAGCGTCTCCTATCTTTACTTTTTCCATCTTTATTTTTCGTGGGGGCGTCAAGCGGCGCCCCCGCTTATATTCCTGACTATATCTCTTCTTCGTTCCAGCTTTCCAGGACGCACCTGCCGAGGTCTTCGTCGGAGCCGCCCTGCCCATGAATTCTCCAGCACTTCCTGCAAGCGGAGGCGGTGGTGTGATAACCTTTATGTTCACTCACAACAAGGAGCACCTTGTCGCATTTCCATGACAGGCCTTCTGTAAGGACTCCCACTCCTCCGGTGATGGCTCCAAGCAGAACGGCAACCGGTTTGTCTTCGTTCCCCGAAAGGTAGGTTATTCCGATGTCCAGCACACCATCTTTGTCGTAGTCTTTGACAGCCACCGTGCACTTGAAGCCGCCTTTCGCCAGGGCCGAACGCAGTGCCGACTCGACGTCGGAAGGCGATAAATCCGACGTGAAGCCCGGGATTGCGCCTAATAAGACCAGAACCAATGCCAACGCCACTTTTTTCATTTTGCTCCTCCTAATGTTTTGCTTGATATATCACCCCATTTATCCAGGGTGCGCTTCGCTTCGATTTTTTTAAAGGCCGCCCTTACCCCTGCATCTCTTCCAGTGGGAAAAGGGCGGGGGAGAGGGGCTTGCGCATCAGCTTATTACATCATGTATAACTTTCTAATGGTTTTCTTCAGTCCACGTGTCCAGGACGCACCTGCCCAGCTCTTCGTCGGTGCCGGCCCCCCCATGATTTTCCCAGCATTTCCTGCAATCGGCGGCGGTGGAGCGCCAGTTTTTATGCTCGTTTAATACGACGATCACTTTGTCGCATTTCCATGACAGGTCTTGTGTAAGGGAAGCGACTCCACCGATGACGGCTCCGAGCAGGACAGTAACCGGTTTTTTTTCGTTCCCGGCAATGTAGGTTATTACGATGTCCAGCACCCCGTCTTTATCATAGTCTTTAACAACCACTACGCACTTGAAGCCGCTGTTCAACAGGGCCGAATGCAATCCTTTCTCGAGATCGAAAGGCTTTAGCCCTTCCGCGAAACCCGGGAACGAGCATAATAAAACCAGACCCGCCGCCACAGCCAACCTTTTCATTTCGCACCCCCCATTGTTCGATTACTCGCTCCATTGATCCGAAGTGTACATTGAGTCTATTTCCTTCTTATAATACGAGTTGACGTTCTTTCTCCGCACCTTGAGAGTCGCCGTCAACATGGTGTTTTCCTGCGAGAATTCCTCCGCCAGCAGGGTGAAATGTTTGAGGGTTTCATAGCTGGGCAGAGTCTTGTTTACTTCTTTGACCGCGTCGCCTAAGAGTTTTATTATTTCCCGCTTCGAAATAAGGTCTTTGTTATCCTTATATTTTATTTCTTTGTCATCCGCCCATTGCGCCAGTCGGTCGAAATTGGGCACGATGAGAGCGGTGCAGTATTTGCGCTTGTCCCCGATGACGCATACCTGTTCGACGAACGGGTTCTGGATCATGAGGCCTTCGATGTGTTGGGGGGCAACGTATTTGCCACCCGAGGTCTTGATCAGGTCTTTGAGCCGGTCCGTTATGAACAGGAACCCCTCATTGTCCCACTCGCCCACGTCGCCGGTGTGGAACCAGCCTTCTTCGTCAATGACCTCTTTGGTCTTATCCGGCTTGTTGTAATAGCCTTTCATGATGTTGGGGCCTTTGGCGAGTATTTCGTTATCCCCCGGATTCAGGCGAATCTGCACGCTCGGGGCGGGCTTGCCGACGGAGCCGTGTTTGAAGTCCCGAGGGGTGCTCATAGTGAGGACGGGAGCGGTCTCGGTCAGTCCATAACCCTGGAGGATGAGAATACCGGCTGAGTGGAAAAATTCGGCGATTTCCTTTGCCAGCGGGGCGCCGCCGGAGCTGAAGAAGCGAAGCTTGCCCCCCAGCTTTTCCTTCAACTGGTTGAAAACCAGCTTCTCTGCGACCTTGTATTGCGCCTGGAGCAGGGGCGGAATCGGCTGTTTGTCCTGCAACTTTTTACTGACCTGGCCCCCAACGCCGATGGCCCACGCGAATATTTTCTGCTTAAGGGGGGGACCTGCGGCGACGTTCGCTTTTATGGTGCTATAGACCTTTTCATATAACCGCGGCACCGCCGCCATGACCGTCGGATGAATCTCGGATAGGTTCACGAGAAGAGTGTCCATGTTTTCGGCGTAGGCGATGATGCCCCCTCCTACGATTCCCACATAATAGCCCACCGTGCGCTCAAACGAATGACTTAGCGGCAGGAAGCTAAGCCCCACGTCCGCATCGCTGAGAATCCCCGCCGACATAATATCCCGGGTATTCGAGATGAAGTTGCGGTGGGTGAGCATCACCCCTTTTGGCTCGCCCGTTGTGCCGGACGTGTAAATCAGGGTGGCCAGGTCGTCCTCGCCGACCTTTTCGATTTGATCCGTGTAGAAGCGCTCGTCCTTGTATTTGAGGCCCATTTCCACGAGTTGATGGAAGCCCATGACCCATTCGGGGTATGGATAAGCGTCCCAGTAATCCATCACGATGACCTTTTCCAGGTGATCCAGGTCCTTGCGCACCTTGAGGATTTTACCAAGCTGCATGCCATTGCTTACAATGATGAACCGCGACCCGCTGTCCTTCAATATATAAGCGCATTGTTCCGGCGTGTCGGTCGCATATATGGGAACGTCCACTGCGCCGATGGAAAGCACACCGAGGTCGGTCATGACCCACTCGGGGCGGTTTTCGGACAGTATGGAAACCATCTCTCCCCTCTTGAGACCCATGCTCATCAGCCCCAACGCCGCCCCCATGGCCCGCCGATGGGTCTGATTCCACGAAATATCCCGGTATCCGCCCTTGCCCTTGGCTTTCAGAAATACCCTGTCCCCGTACTTCTTAACCTGGTTGTAAAAAATTGCCCCTAAAGACTTTTCTTCCATGCTTTAATCTCCTGTCATTAATTAAATGCTTCCCCTAAACAACCCTTCCTCCCTAAACGGCTAAAAATTGTAGCCCAAATTTGGAGCAATTGTCAATAACGCTTAGGAAAAATTCGCGGATTTGTGACCCCATCTGTCACAAGCGTGTTATAATCTTGGATCGTATGTCACCTTTCAGGTGACGCAGGCATGAATCGCACAATATATAAAGGGCCGTTCTGGCCGACCCTTGAGGAGGCCCTCAAGGCCGAGCTGGACTCGGTAAATCGCCGGCCTCTGGACGAAGTGCGCATAATTGTCCCATCCCGGCTGCTTAAGCGCCACCTTCGAAGGGCGCTCGCGGAAGGCAAAAGGGGGCACGCCGGCCTTATATTCCTTTCGTTCAACGATCTCGCGGCTCAAGGTTCGTTCCATGAATTGATGAAGCGAGGCTTGAAACCGCTGCCGGACATCTCCGGAAAACTTCTCGCCCGCGCGGCGCTGAAATCCCTGCAAAAAGGCGACGGCTTTTATCCGCTGAGAGACATGCCCGGATTCGCGGCGGCCCTCCTCGAAACCATATCGGACCTTAAAGAAGCCCGCATCACCCCCGACTACCTCTCAACGCTGGCAGAGCGCCTGCCCGATCCGCGAAAAGCGCGCGAAATCGCGCGCCTGTTCGCTGAATATGAGCAAATAAAAAACGAACGCAAACTGTGCGATGACAACGACCGCATTGCACTCGCCATCGCCCACTTCCGGGACAACCCACCGGCCCACGAAACGCCCGTGTTCATACACGGAGTATACGATGTCACAAACCTCCAGAAAGAATTACTGAAAGCGTATCTCGGAGACGCCGATGCGGTCGTCACGGCGCCGTGGTGGGAAGAAACGGACGAATTTGTAAGGCCCTACCTGGATTTCCTCGCAAGACTCGATTTCAAGGAAGCGTCCCGCGAGATGTATGACCGCGCGCTGTCGCGAAGAGACGCCGATAACGGCGACGAAGTCAAACCCACTCTGTTTTCCGCGCCGGGGCAGTCGCGGGAAGCGCGGGAGGTTGTCAGGGAGGTCCTTCTGTGTTGTATAGAAAATAACATTCCACTTGATGAAGCCGCCATACTCATCAGGCAGCCCGAGGAGTATCTGCCACTTTTCCGGGAGGAAATGGAAGCCGTGGGGGCGCCTTTTTATATGCCGGACGGCGACAGGCTGGACTCGACGCACGCGGGCCGGGCGCTTTCATACCTCATCAAAATGCTCGATCGGAAATACGCCCGCACTCAAGTTGGGCGATTCCTGGAAGGATCGCCATTGAAAAGACGCGCCGAAGATGAATCACCGCCCGAGGTCGAGCGATGGGCGCAGCTCGCGCGGGAAGCCTGGGTCATCGAAGGCCGGGACGAATGGGAAAAAAATCTGGCCGATCTGAAAGAAAAACGGAAGGCAGCAATAAAAAACGCCGAAGAACCCGACGCATCGGATGTCATCAGGCAAAAATCCGACATCGCGGAGATTGACCGCTGCCTTGTGTTTCTCAAAGAGCTGTTCGACGCCCTGGATGCCCTGCCCGCAAAGGCGCCCTGGCCACGGTTCGCGGAATCAATCGCGGCATTGTGCGAAAGATTTGTAGATAGCGGCGCCGAAGGTTTTGACGAGGTAATGGGGCTGATCCGCTCTATTTCGGGCCTTCATGAAACAGGTGAAGAGGCGTCACGCGATGAAGTCATAACCGTCCTCACAGATGCGCTCGATGAAATGAGGTTCAGGCCCGCAACGTCGCAGGAACACGGCATCGTGGTGGCGGGCATCATGGTGGCCCGCTGCGTGCCTTTCAGGGTTGTGGCCGTGCCGGGCGTGGTCGAGCGGTCTTTTCCCCGCGTAGTGCGCCAGGACCCCCTCCTGCTCGATAACGAACGGCGCGAGATCAACAGGCGCAGGGCAGAAGAAGGCATCCCGGAGATGGACATCAAAAGCAGGGGCAGGCTTGAAGAGGACATGCTCTTCCGGCTCACATGCCGCTCCGCCCGCGAACATCTTGCCATCAGCTACCCCCGCCTCGACCCGCAAAGCGGCCAGGAAAAAATGCCCTCCGCGTTCTTCATAAGGGCCGCGGGTAAAGCCGGAGAAAAACAGGCGACCGTCGAGCGCCGCGGCTCCCTCTCGGCGCCGTTCCCGGGGGAATTGGGTAAAGCCTTGACGGAAATGGAATACATTCTATCGAGCGCGTATAAGCGCATATTCAAAGAGCGCAACGACGCGCTTTCATTTCTGGGGGATATTTCACCTTTTTTCAAGCGGGCCTTTCGCGCGGAGGAAGAGCGATGGCGCAAGGAGAATTTTACCCCGTTCGACGCCGTCTTCAGCTCGAAGGAAGCCCTGGCGGCCCTCAGGGAAGGCAAACATACTCTCGACGATCGGCCGCTCTCCCCGCGACGCCTGGAAAAGTACGCCCATTGCCCATATAGATACTTCGTCGAGGAAATTCTTGGCGCTTCGACCCCGGAGGAGCCTGAGCGAATCCGGCGCATCGAGCCTATGGACAGGGGATCGCTCATTCACCGCATCCTCTTCCGCTTTTTCTCCGACCGCCGCGACGCCCGCAAGCTGCCGCTCGAGCGCTCCGATCTCGATAAACACATCCGCGTCATGGAAAGGATCGCCGGCAAGGAATTTGCGGCATTTAAAAAGCAGGGCGGGGTAGGCTGGCCTATTATATGGGAAATTTCACAACATGAAATATTGGAGGACCTCAAAGCACTCCTTGAACATGAAGTGGAAATCGGCGACTGGATACCGCATTATTTCGAGGCGCGATTCGGCTACAGATCCCGCGGCGGGGACGAGGACCGGGAAATATCCTCCGATAAACCGGTCGAGGTCGAGCTTGTCAGGGATATTCGCGTGACGCTGCGCGGGAAAATTGATCGCATTGACATCGGGCGCGATGGCGCGACCATACGCATTGTTGATTACAAAACCGGCTCGTCAGGCGGCTTCATCAATAACAGCTTCAACGCCGGAGAACAGCTCCAGGCGCCCCTCTATTCGCTTGCCGCCGCAGAAATGCTTCCCGGCCGTGAAATCGGCCCGGCCGAATACCGCTTCATCAAAAAAGGGCAACTGAAGACTGTAAGCTTCTCGAGCGCAAGGGACCCCGAAAATCTCGCTAAACTGGCCTTTATTGTAAGAACAATCACGGAAGGAGTGAGCAAGGGCCTGTTCTTCATGTACAGGGAAGACTCATGCCGGTATTGTGATCTTGCGCACCATTGCGGAGGCGCCGCCGATGCGCTGTACGAGCAAAAACGAGGAGACCAGCGACTGAATCGCTGGCATGAAATGAAGGAAATGAAATGACGCAGCCGGTTGACCGGAAATATCGGGACAGCGCAGAAACCGAGCTTTGCGTAAACTGGCTGCTCGATGCCGGCGCAGGCACGGGAAAAACCACCGTGCTTGTCAATCGCGTCATGTCAATCGTGCGCGAGGGAGAGGGTCTTGAGGGAGTTGTAGCCATCACGTTCACGGAAAAAGCCGCAGGTGAGCTTAAGTTCAGGCTGCGCGCGGAATTGGAGAAAACGCTGGCCGGGGCGGGAGGGGCCGGCGAAGCGAACTCGACCGCGAAAAACCTGCGCTCCGCCCTCATCGCTCTCGAAAGCGCGCCCATCGGCACCATACATTCGTTCGCAGCCTCACTTCTCCGCGAGAGACCCGCGGAAGCGCTTGTTGACCCGCGCTTCGAGGTCCTGGACGAGTTCGACTCCCGGATTTTGCGCGATGAAGCATGGGAAGAATGGATCGAGCGGGAGATGCCTGATCCGCCCACGGTCTTGAGGGATGCGTTGTTCCTCGGCCTCGGTCTCGATAATCTTGAAACTCTCGCAGCCAAGCTCATTGACCACCGAGACCTCGCCCAAAATATTGCCCCTCCGGGGAAATATCCCGATATCGGGAATCTGAAATCGCAACTTCGATCCGTCATCAAAAAGCTCGATGATCTGGCGCGAGCATGTAAAAATAAATCTGACAGCTTGATCGGAGATATTGAAAGCCTCCGCGAGTTTGCCGACGGTTTTGAAGCGGTGTCCGACCCGATCGAGGCCGCGCGTCTGATGTCCGGCTTCTCCCTTAGGCCAAAGGGCAACAAGTCGAACTGGCAATCCGAATCGGCGCGGGACGAGACAAAAAAAGCGATCGAGGAAGCTGTGAAAATAATCACGGCATTCCGCGTCGGGATTGTTTCTGTCGTCGCGGGCGGCCTGCTCTGGTGGCTGAAAAATTTCGTTGCCCATTACGAGGCCCGCAAGGCCGGGCGCGGCGCGCTCGATTTCCACGACCTGCTCCTCAAAGCGCGAGATCTCCTGAAAAATAACAAAGGTGTCCGGAAATATTTCCAGGAGCGCTGCCGCCGCCTGCTGGTTGACGAATTCCAGGACACCGACCCGCTCCAGGTCGAAATCGTATTTTACCTCGCGGAAAACGGCCAGGGCGCGGACAGGTGGGAAGACTGCGTCCCCGCGCCCGGCAAGCTGTTCATCGTGGGAGACCCGAAGCAATCAATCTACGCTTTCCGCCGCGCCGACCTGCGAATGTACAACGAGGTCGAGAACTATTTCGCCAGGCACGGTGAAAAGGCGCCTCTCATCCAGAACTTCCGCTCGACAAAAAGCGTTGTGCAGTGGGTCAACGGTAAATTTTCCCGCCTCTTCGGCGAAACAGGCTCCGACCGCGGGCCGGCCTACATGGCGATCGAGGCTTCCAGAAATGACCCCGGCGAAGGAATAAAAACCGGCGTCTGGATGCTGCCCGTGCGCGATCTCGATTACGAGGCGAAGAAAATTTCCACACCCAATGCGCGCATCCTCGAAGCCGCGACAATAGCCGCATTCCTGAAAGACATAATAGGAAAATGGAAGATATGTGACAAAAATACGGGCGAGTGGCGCGCCATGAAGAGCAGCGACGTGGCGCTGCTTTTCCGGACGAGGACGGACATCCAGATTTTCGAGAGGACGCTCCGCGCCCTGGACATTCCCTACGTCGTGCCCGGCGGGAGCGCGTTTTACATGGCCGCCGAGGTGCTCGCCCTGCTCGATTGCCTCAAAGCCATTGACCGGCCGGACGACCCCGTCGCGCTGATCGGCGCCCTCCGCTCGCCATTTTTCGGCTTCTCGGATGAGGAAATCTTCCTCGCCCGCCATCATGGAATGAAGCTGGATTACACGCGGCCGCTCCCCGATCATCCCCACGCCGCCGCCTTCAAGGAGGCCTTCCGCCTGCTGAACGATTTGCACGCGAAGCGTAATCAGGGCCGCATGGCGGCGCTCATCGGGGAATTTTGCCGTCTTACGCTCGGCCCCGCCCTGTTTATGCTGAAGCCCTCCGGCGAACAACGGCTGGCGAATATCCTCAAGGTGATCGAGAGGGCGCGCCGCTTTGATCGCTCCGGCGCCATGACCTTCGGCGAATTTGTCGAGCATCTCGAGCAGGCCGAGGACATCCTCGGAGAGGAAGAGGCGCCCATCGTGGAGGGGGAGGACGACTTTGTTAGACTTATGACAATTCACGGCGCAAAGGGCCTTGAATTCCCCATGGTCATCATCGCAAACATGACGCTGACCCGCCAAGACAGGAACGAACCCGTTTGCGACCGGCGCAGCGGCCGGATCGAGTTCAATCTGAATGGAATTCAAACCGCCGGGTGGGACGATGCCTGGGAAGAATGGGGGGAAATCCTCGACGCCGAAGATGTTCGCTTGTTGTATGTGGCGTGCACACGGGCGCGTGACTACCTCGTCTTGCCAGTCCCTCAAGCCGGCCTGCCGAAAAAAGGTTACACCCTGCCTTTAATCAAAGAACAGGATTTGCCCGATTTTATTAAAATAAATACTTTCAATTCGGAAAGCCTGGCGATTGAAACGCCGAAGGAAAAACCCTTTCGCCTTCACGGAACGCGCAAGGCCGAACAGGATTCCGCCGGGGATATGAAAGCGTTTTTGACATGGAGTAAAGAGCGCAGGAGGGAAATCGAGGGCCTTTCCCGGCCCGGAAATTTCCGCAGCGTGACAGAAATCGCGAAAAAGGAGTCCGGCGGCGAGCCGGTTCGAGCGGAAAACGCCGCCACGAGGTTCGGTACTTTTGTTCACGATATCCTGGGCAGGGTTGACCCTCTCGACCCAGGCGATATTCGGGAAATAGCGCGCGCCATCGCCGCCGATTACGACATAAACGAGGCCGAAATCGCCGAAGCGGTCGCCATGACCCACCGCGCGATGAGCGCTCCCGTCTGGAAACGCGCAATCAACGCCGGGCGCATGAACAGGGAATATCCGCTCTTCATGAGCGACCCCGCCGGAATGACATCCGGCAGGCCCGACCTCGTGTTTTTCGAAAACGGCAAACTTGTGGTAGTTGATTACAAAACCGACAACCTGCTCTCCCGCGACGAGGCCGAGGAAAAAATGAAAGAATCCTACCGCGAGCAGGGCAATCTATACGCCCGCGCCCTGAACTCCATAACCGGCATCCCCGTCAAAGAAATCGTATTCCTCTTTCTAAAACCCGACCCGCCAATCGAAATCTCCTGACAGAAGGGCGTTCACTGTTGGATTTTATTTGAATGCGGGTATTTTGATTTCTTTCACATTTTCAAGCGATGGTTTACGCCTGCCGCGCTCGATGTCACGAATCATTGCCGTCACTTGATCGTTGACCGGCGCGCTTACACAGACTTCTTTCGCCTTTTTCTCGATGTAGCCGTTGATGACCTCGACCTCGCAGGGGCGGCTTTTTTCGATGTCTTGCAGCATGCTGGGGATAATGCCGCGATGCGCCCTCAGGCCCACGCGAAAGAAATTTATTATGTTCGTGAGTTTTTCTTCCGTCTCGAAGACCAGGAAATCGGGGTCAACGTACATGAATTTTACCTTTGCGCAGTCGTGCGCTTTTGCGGTCTTCACGGTCTCCATCGCGACGAAAGCGGCGACCCTTACCGCGACATCGTCGTCGACCACGCGGCCGTAGTCGCCGCCGATCACCGTTCCCACCCCCGAGAAAGCGGCGTTTATCAGGAGCTTCGACCAGCGATGGCTCATAAGCTCGTCGGTAACCTCGACGGCGCAGACCTTTTGGAGCGCCTCCCCGATGCGTTGTATCCGATCTGTTATTTTTCCGTCAATTTCGCCGATGATGATCGCCATTCCATCCCGCGCGGAGGTCAGCTCGCTGACGCCCGGCCCTTGCCATGTGGCGCCCCAGAGGATTATGCCGCCGCACGAGCGTTCCCTGCCGACCACGGCGGCGACCGCATCCTCGTTTATCCCGTTCTGAAGCGTGATTACGGCGCTTTGCGGGCCGATGTGCGGCAGGATCTGCCGCAGGGCGACGGCATTGGCCGTGGCTTTCGTGACAAATATTACCAGGTCGTAAATGCCCTTCATTTCGTCGGGAGTTATGGCCGAGACGGGGACAGCCTCATTGATCTGGCCGGTTATCCTCATGCTGCGCTCGTTCATGGCGCGGACGTGCTCCGCGTCGGCGTCAATGAGCACAGCGTCAAGGCCGCCCTTTGTTATAAGAGCGCCGATTATCGAGCCCATCGAACCCGCCCCCATCACCGCGATCCTCATGGCTCACTCCTCATCGTTGCGTGAAAGCGCCATTGCGTCAGCGAGGTTGCGGGGTTGCTCCCGAAGGCGGTTTGGCTTTGTAAAAATAGATGCCTCTGGTGTCGTTATAATGGTAATAATGCGACTTGACTTCGGCCTTCTGGGCCGAGGTGAGGAACTCGCTCTTGTCAATATCTTCCGGACTATCTTGAAGAATGACGAGCGGAATAGAGCCGGACCTCAGCATCTGGACAACCTTTGACTCATCCCATTTGCCGATTTTAGCGAGGAAACTGAAGGTAAAGGGGTCGTTGACGATGGGAGTCCGCCCGGCGAAAAGCGCCATGTCCATTCGCTTTGTCAGCAGGAAATCGCCCGGTTGGGAGTTGTTTTTGACATCCTCGATATTGTTATTTATTTTCCTTATGGTTGTGTGCGCGGTGGCTATAAAATTCCACGTTTCCTTGAGAAGGTAATTTTTTTCAAAATGTCCGACCAGCACCGTTATAAGCAGGAGAGGCGTGGCGACAATCAGCCCCAAATCCTTTCCCTTTTGCGCGTTTTGGTGAAGCGCGGCCAGAAAAAGCCCGAACAGTATGGCCTGGGCCAGCGTGAATTCCAGATAATAGTTAACTCCCGAACCAAATTTGCCGACGGTAAGGAGCGCTTGAGCCAGAGCCAGGCCGGCGTACAAGGCCCATCTGTCAACTTTGATCTGCCTGAATATCAAGGCAAAGATGACCATGCCCGGTATCACGATGTTCTTTGGCGACTCGAATTCATCCATTGTCAGATTCTGAAATCTCTCCCACAACAGGGGATTGGTGCTCAGCGATGTCACGGTATGGAAATAGTATCCTCCGGCGGAGATAAGGTATAGAATTGTAAATATAATCACCCATGCCGCCGCAAATGCGCCTGCAAATAATACGGCGCGCTTGCGATCTTCACGCCAAATACATGCCGATACCACCAGAAAGGCCGCAATGCTGGATTGCTTTGTAAATATGCTCAGAATGAAAAACGCCAGCGCCGCCGCCAGGCGCCAGCGGCTTTCTTTCGCTCCCGTCCCGAAATACAAGCCCGCAGCCGCGAAAAGAATTGTGAGGTTGTCCACCCTGTGAGGGATGCCCCAGATATTCACCGGATACAAGGCAAGATAGGTCAAGCCAGCGGCTATGCCCGCCACGGTGTCTCGCTTTTCCCTCCGAACGATCCGGAAAATCAAAAACGCTATGCCAAGGGACGAGAGTATCGAGATAATCCTGCCGGGGATCAGCGAGGTTCCCACAATTTTCACAAAAGCCGCGACCAGAAGGTAATAAATGGGCGGGTAAGGGGTAAGGATGTAAGGCGGATTACTAAACAGGCCCAACGAGTACGGGTCGCGGCCCGCGGCAAGCTCAAGCGCGCTGATCAGCAGAGAATCCTCGCTGTAATTGATGGCGTAAGGAATTACTATGTAATAAACGCACCGGAAGAAAAATAAAAGCGACCCGAAAGCCATCATAATGACGATGGCGATCATCAGATAATTAGACCAGTGCTTTCGCCCGCTGCTTTCTTCTGAAACCGGCTTGCCCGGCCGGGTTCTCTCGCCCCGTGCCGGACTCTCTTTTGCCCCGGAAGGTCGTTTGAGTTTCTTTTTTTTGGACATGCGCTTTTATTGGTGGCCTAATGAGTGAATAATATCACATCGTATAGCTATCAACCCGAATTCAAGATCACATCGGCGATTGTGAGCGCCTTGAGGGATTCGCCGGGGCGGACGGCGAGGGCAAGCTGACTGGCGCATTCGTCACAGGCCGTAAGAAGCGTCGAGACATTTGAAGCGAGCGCCTCCTCGACGCGGTCGCGAGCCATGCGGAGGGCGAGGTCGGGGTCCACCTCCGGCGCCGCGCCGCCCGCGCCGCAGCATGGCGCATCCTCTCGCTCTCTCGGCATGCGAATCAGCTCGCCGCCAAGTCCGGCGATGATTTCGCGCGGCATGTCGTATATCCCGAGCGCCCGGCCCAGCAGGCACGGGTCATGATACGCCACCTTCGCTCCCCGCAAGGGAAATTCGCGGATCGCCCCGGAATTTATCTTATCCGCCACAACGCTCAGGACGTGCCGCGCGCGCAGCTCCGGAAGGGCCTTCTCAATGGTTCTGAGACATAGTGGACAGTTTGTGACCAGTATATCCGCGCCCACCGCCGATATTCGCTCCAGCGCCTTGCTCGTGTCCCAATCGAGGCCCATCTGGGCGGGGAGGCCTCCGCAGCAATCCTCGACTACCGCCTGGAATTTTATCCCGAATAGATCGAGAAGCCTCATCCCGGCCGATTGGCCGCCTTTTGCGATGGAGCGGGACTCGCGGCAGCCGCGCCAGTAAAGGATGCGCGCCTGCGACGGCATGGCGGAAGGCCGCGGGGCGCCGAAGACGTTGCCGGTCTCGCTCAGGTTTTCCTGAGCCTTCCGATAGAAAGGAGGAAGCGATTCGGGGTGAGTTTCGCGGGTCTTGGCGCGCATATAAGTGATGATCTCGACGACGGGCACGCCCTCGGGGCACGCCCGGTCGCACGCCTCGCACAGAACGCTTCTGAAAGGGTCGGGCGAAACGCCAAGCTCCGTCGGGTCGCGGGAGACGCATATGGCGAGGTCCATCGGCCCCGCAAAATGGGACCGCCCCCCGGCCCTGAGCGACGGGCAGACCGGATCGCACAGGCCACAGGAGATGCACTTGGAAAATTCATTAAGCCGCTCACGCTCCCGCCCGGAAAACGGAACTATCCGGTCGGCGCGGTAATTCTCGATGAACTGATCGTATCCAGCGCTCTTGCGGCGAAGCAGGTATTTGCGGAACATGTGCGCCCAGAAATTCCATCCCAGCAGCGCGATGGATGATATTTTTTTTGTGTCAATCATTTTACTTTTCGTTTATTCCTCTTCGCTTTCCTCTTCCTCCTCCGCTTCGTCTTCCTCTTTCTCCTCCAAATTCTCCTCTATATCCTCTTCGATTTTTTCCGCTTTTGTTTCCTTCTCTTCGGGGCCTTCCTCTTTTCCCTCATCTTCCTCTTTCTCTGCGAGTCTGGCAACCCCGGTGACCTTCTCATCTGCGGATATGCCGATGAGTTTGACGCCCTGGGTGTTTCTTCCGATGGTTCTGATGCTGTTCACCTTGAGGCGCAACACCTTGCCGCTGCTGGTGATGAGCATCAGCTCGTCGTCGTCTGTGACCTGGAACACGCCGACCACCTGGCCGTTGCGCTGTGTGGTTCGCAGGGTGATGATGCCTTTTCCGCCGCGGCTCTGGCGGCGGTATTCCTCCATGGGCGAGCGTTTGCCGTAGCCCATTTCACTGACCGTGAGTATTGTGGCGCTTTCGCTCAGCACCTCCATGCCGACCAACACGTCGCCCTTGGCCAGCCCCATTCCCTTGACGCCGCGCGTGGCGCGACCCATTGAGCGGACGTCGGATTCCTTGAACCGGATGCTCTTGCCGCCCGCGCTGGAGAGGAAAATATCCTGGTTGCCGTCTGTGATACGCGCGCTGATGAGACGGTCGCCCTCGTCGAGGTTGATGGCGATGATGCCGGTCGAGCGGATGTTTGCGAAGGCCTGAAGCTCCGTCTTCTTGACGGTGCCTTGTCTCGTGGCCATGAATACGAAGCGGTTGTCTTCAAATTCCCGCACAGGCAGTATCTCCGTGACGCCCTCGTTTTCGGCCAGGGTCAGGAGGTTGACCAGCGCCTTGCCCTTTGCGGCGCGACCCGCCTGCGGCACTTCGTAAACCTTGAGCGAATAGACCTTCCCGAAGTTGGTGAAGAAGAGGATGTTCGAGTGTGTGCTTGCGACGAACAGGTCCGCGACGAAATCCTCCTCCTTGGTGCTCATGCCCGTCTTGCCCTTGCCTCCGCGTCTCTGTGCGCGGTACAGCGACAGCGGGTTGCGCTTGATGTACCCGCTGTGGCTCACGGTGACCACCATATCCTCCTCGACGATAAGGTCCTCGATGTTGAAATCGCCCACCGCCTCCGCTATCTGGGTGCGCCGCTCGTCGCCGTAAGCGTCGCGCACATCCTTCAGCTCCTGGTCAATGATCGCGTAAATCTTTTTCTCGTCCGCGAGTATTTCTTTCAGCTCCGCGATGCGCGCGGTGACCTCTTTCAACTCATCCAATATCTTCTGACGCTCCAGGCCTGTCAGGCGCTGTAGGCGCATATCGAGGATGGCCTGCGCCTGGATGTCGCTCAGCCCGAATTTTTTCACAAGCCCCGCCTTGGCCACCGCGGGGTTCTCGGCCTTCCTGATGAGCGCGATGACCTCGTCGAGGTGATCGAGGGCGATCTGGAGGCCGAGCAGAATGTGCTGGCGCTCTTCCGCCTTTTTGAGATCGAACAGGCACCTGCGGGTGACCACCTCGAGGCGGTGATCGAGGTAGAGGCGCAGCATCTCCCGCAGCGTGAGTATCCTCGGCTGGTTGTTGACGATGGCGAGCAGGATCACGCCGAAGCTGGTCTGCATTTGTGTGTGTTTATACAGAGCGTTGAGGACGACGTCCGCGACGGCGTCCTTTTTCAGCTCGATCACTATGCGCATTCCCTCGCGGTCGGATTCGTCGCGGAGGTCCGAGATACCTTCGATCTTTTTTTCCTTGACAAGTTCCGCAATCTTCTCGATAAGCGAGGACTTGTTGACCTGATATGGTATCTCGGTGACAACGATGCTTTCGCGTTCCGTGCGCTTCTGTGTTTCCTTCATCACGCGGGCGCGTATGACGATCGAGCCGCGGCCCGTGGTGTAGGCGGCCTTGATGCCTTCCCTCCCGCAGATGAACCCGCCCGTGGGAAAATCCGGCCCGGGGATGTGTTTTATTATTTCTTTGTCGGTGATTTCCGGGTTCTTGATCATTGCGCACAGCGCGTTGATTGTTTCCTTGAGGTTGTGCGGCGGGATATTGGTCGCCATGCCGACGGCGATGCCTGCGGAGCCGTTGACGACGAGGTTCGGGATGGCCGACGGCAGCACCCACGGCTCGGTGCGCGAGCCGTCGTAGTTCGCCACGAAATCAACGGTCTCCTTCTCGATGTC
>Ga0209777_10000878_pt1 | contig 46400 bp, 36 predicted proteins | sample FrelakmetHBP12HB_FD_187147 | JGI IMG/M metagenome (GOLD analysis project Ga0209777, IMG submission 187147) | Freshwater lake sediment microbial communities from the University of Notre Dame, USA, for methane emissions studies -HBP12 HB (SPAdes)... | ecosystem: Environmental > Aquatic >... | reverse complement strand
CAAGGTAAAACTGACTATCAGAAAATCTTATGGTTTTAAAAGTTTCAGATGCATAGAAATTGCGCTTTATCACGTGCTTGGCGATTTACCGGAACCTGAACTACCCCACAGATTCTATTGACGAAGCCTAAATAAAGACTGTCAGGTAACATTCACCGGAATTTTTTTATTTTATTTTTTTGCAGCCGCTTTCTAAAAAAACTTTCTAAAATTGATTTATAATGTTTTTCCTTTTCTGAATCGCCATGGAATTTTGCTAAATCAGAAAGTGAGCCATAAATAGAAAAAATACCTCTAGTGCCAGCATCCTTCTTTAGATCCTTTACTGCTCCTTCATACCCATTTAGAAGTCTTGTATATCTTTCTGCTTTTCCCTCTGGATTGAGAATGGAAACCCTGATGTCGCCCAAAGCTATTGTTTCCAGATTGAATGTCGGGATATTGTTGTCGGATGAAACGAGAAACACTCGACCTCTTTCAGTATCTTTCATCAAATCAGGGACGGTAGAGTGCAGGAATATTTCTCGGGTAGCTATTGCATGTTCAACTGCTGCACGCTCATCGCAGCTCATATATAGAGAAAGATGAAGATACGAATATGGCTCCAGGCTAACAATTCTATCATTTTCGCGAGCATGTTCTGATATATATTTAAAAACTTTATTAAAAGGGAAATGATTTCCCTGCTCAAACTGTTTATTAATTTCAGGTATCCACGCAAGAAAAAAAAACAAAATAACCAACGGGAGAGCAAATTTGTATATTCTTTTCCCGAATAATGAAACTATTGTATCAATACCTATAGCACTAAATATAAGTATTCCCGGTAAAACAAAGATGAAAAAACGGGCATAATCCCAAAAATTAAAAGAATACCCCAAAATAGCTGCTGTAATAATGGGCAAAACAATCCACAGGGAAAGCCATAAGCACTTATATCGGTCCCAACGAAAGGTCTGTATTACTCCAATCAACATGAAAAAAAGAAATAGCCCGGCAACCGGTTTTGTTCCAAAATAAAAAGTTACGGCATCGGGAACATATGAGATTGAAGAAACTTCATTGACTATCCACTCCTTTGAATATAGCCGTATCTCTCCCCATAGCTGGTAATAAAAAAGTCCAGCACTAATCATGCAAAAGGCCAGGGGAATACCCAGGCGTTTAATTCCTAACCAAAGAAGATTATACCTTTCAGAAGCATATATGTTCCGGAGTATTTCTATTAAAATAATTACCGACAGCCATAATAAAATGAAGATACCGTTTAAATTGAGCAGTATCAAAAACAGGGAGCATAAAGAAAGACTGATACTATTACCCCAACTTGGATTATCCCGCCATATTATAAAAAGCAGCCAGAGTAAAAGTCCACAAAAAGTAAAAACAGCATAAACTCGAGCAATCGCACTATAAGAGATCAGGTAGGGATTAAGCGATACCAATGCTGCAGGTAGCAACCAGTTAGCCTTCGGAAATAACCGCATAGAGATTAAACCTGTTAATAAAATTGTTCCTACCCCGCTAATAATAGAAAGAAATCGAATAGCTATAAACCCTTCGCCAAAAACCTTGGCGATCATCTTTATAAAAAGGATATACCAGTTCATCGTCAACCAGCAGTGGAAGTGAGTGAGAATATATTTGGGAGAATAACAGATATTAATCATTGTCCCACACTCGTCACCTATGAATGGCATTTTATAGGCAAGCAGTAGACGAAGGATACTGCCAATTAATAGAATACCAAGCAGAATAATAAATTGAGGTCCGATAAGGATTTTGTTTTTATTATTAATCATCTGGATGTTAGCTATGCCACTTCATCGTTTTTTGCCTGTTCACTGACAGTTCTGAGGTTCAGACCTTGTGTCCAGAGCACTATTAAGCCCGCTATTGTCACCGGAATAATTCCAACAGCATGAACAAAAATCGCAAAACTCGCTGCAGCCGGTTTCGGCATCTGCAATAATAATGCTGATAGGGTAGCTGCCCAGTGAAATGTCCCTATGTAACCGGGGGCCTGCGGTAATGCTACTGCCAGTGTAATACAGAGTACCACAAAACAGGCTCCGGAAAAGCTCATGCAAAACCCAAATACACGGGCCGAGTAATAAACCGAGATAATGTCAAGAGCCCAACCTGCAAGAGTATAAAAAAACATGAGAGCAGCATCCCGCAGGTTTGCAAGGGGAGTGAGTCCAACAGCAAAATGGTCAATTTGACGTAATGCCCATTGTTGGACTGATTGTGGTAAAAATTTTGTCGCATGCCGAAAAAATATTTTCACTTTTTCCGGCCAATACCTGAGGATTAAAATGAGCGTCATCGTGCAGATGATAAATACCGCGAGCACCAATGCTATTTTTGAGGCATTGAAGATGTTATGAACCGGCGTTGTTGCCGAGATTGGCCAGAAAATAACCACACAGATAAGCATCATTGCTAATCCGATTATATCCAGGAGACGCTCAACTACAATGGTTGCCAGGGTAGCGGTAAAGCTTGCACCATAACGCATTTTAACAAAAGCGGGCCGTATAAATTCCCCGGCACGCAGCGGCAAAATGTTGCTTGCCATATAGCCGATTAGCGTCGCGCCAAGCAAGGTTCCGAAGCTTAGTTTTTTTACCGGCCTCATCAATATTTCCCAGCGCAGGACACGAAACATATAGATGAGCGGTATCGGCGCTACTGATACTATAATATAAAATATATCTGCATTATGAAAAGCAGTACCTATTTGTGACCAATCCTGCATTATCACAAACCACCCCAGGAAAATAGCTGTGACTGCAAGGGAAGCAGCAATCTGCCAAGATATGATACCAAAAATATATGCTCCCCCAAAAGCGCAGAAACACCCAATAAGCACTAACCCGCTCGTGCTCATCAAAAGCGAAAGAGTGCTCGAATAGTTTACCTGTATTATATTTGTTATGTATAAAAAAACAGCCAGGGCGGGAATTAGTATTCCAAGGACGAGCAAAAAGCGTTGGGGAGTGCTTATTTTTGACATGGAGAATGTTTTGGATTAGAGGTGAGCGATGATGTCATTGATTAATTACTAAAATTGAATTCATCATACTTTTTCTGCAATAATGACATGGGTTCGTCTATGTTGGGCGCTCGAGGAAAGCGTTTTAAGAAATTCTGTGACTTCTTCAAAATAAACAGTATCTTTTTCGGGTATCTTCCCTTCGCCCCGTAAATACCCAAAGATCAAGGAAAGAATAGAAGTTCCTTTGCATCCGATTGGTTTCAGTCCATGGGATTGTACTATTTCCAACAATTCCTGCTCAGCAAAACAACGACTCCTAAGCATGTCATTACCAAAACCATCCATCACATACCCTGTTTTACCAGTTTCAAGCATCTGTTTGATACCACTGTACAAAAGACAGGTCAATAAAGCTCCTTCCTTTGAGCGTTCTGATATAAGGGCTCGACCGCCCTTCTTAAGTAGCCTCCGACACTCCTGTAAAGCACTAGTATAATCCTCATTAAGATAATAAAATACCTCAATTGCTAGAACAAAATCTATTGATTCTGCTTGCAAAGGTACAGTTCGTACATCTGATTGTATAAGTACAAGATTTTTCAAAAGATCGGGATTCCTTTTACTCAATCGCTTCTGCAACCTCAACAGAGAGGCATATACAGCGTCTGTGGCCACGACATGTTTAGCACCCGCACGCAGCAATTCTTCAGTATTGCGTCCATCTCCGGCACCAAGGTCTGCAATGAACCCGTTATTATTTTCAGATAATAACTCCTGGATATATTTTTCATATACGGGGGTATCCAACGATGACATGGTATAGGGAATTTTAATCCTTTCTTCAAAATTAGTACCGCCGGCATCTGTATACCATGAGATAGAAGGGTCGTCTTCAGGGACTGAAAAACACAAAATACTATTATTCACTGTGCCAATAGTACTGCAGCGGCTGCAGACAATCTTAGCATTAGGGAACGATAGGTTTTCTCCACAGTGTGGGCAGGTCAAAATATCTATCGCCCACTTTGGTACGCCTGTATTATTTTTCTCTGATCTGTCCATTAGCTTTTACCAAACAACCCTCCCCCCTCAAAAATAAGTTATTTATTTATCTTCTACTGACTCGCGTTTGTAAGTTAGCCTTTGAAAAGGTTTGGCATCATATTTTTCTTTATAAAAAATGAGGGGGTAGCTGGGCACATAACCCATCGTGGAGGGACCAAAATCAACATACTGGTAATTATTTTCAGTAGCCCATTTTAGGACCTGATAATAATTATAGTGGTTTGGCTTATATTTCCTTAATTCCAGGCTATCAAAAATATAGAAGGTATTTAAAACATATTTGTTCACTACAAAACAGATAATTGCAGCCGCTAAAATTCCATCATGTCTCGCTTTAAAAACTTTTATGTTCTCGGGAAAAAGTTCCCCTATTTTCTGCAGATCTTCAAAAGAATGGGTTGGAGGGATACCCAGGACACCTAATCTATTTCTAGCTTCCAATAACAGGGAATACGTTTCGTTATCAATTATTGAACTTATTTCCTTTTCTAAATTGTATCTGAATGCCTGCTGCAGTTCGCCATAGGTTTTCCTGTTGAATCTTTTTTCAATCTGCCTGGAGGTATCGGTTTTGTAAACCAACAGAAGGTCCGACTTTTCGATGTGAAATCCATTTTTCAGGAGCAAATAGTGGAAGTAGTTGATAACTTCCGGGTTAGGGCAGCCATAGAAGAAGGCCGTCAGCCCGACTTCAATGCTTTGAGTTTTTTCTTGTATTGAATTGATAAATAGTTGAACAATTTCTTCTGCTTCCACAAATGTTATTTCAGGAGGAATGACAAAGCCACCGTATGAGGAGCCAACAGGACTTTTATATTCCCACTGATCATGATCATTTAAAACCAGCATGCCTGGCAGGAAGGCTATAATCCGTTTATCATATCTGAAAACATAATGGATTACCTTAAATCTATCAGGGGGAAATTTATCTTTTTCGTGGTATGTTAAAAACTTTGGCCGGTGAAATAACGTGCCATTTGAGGATTTTTCTATGAACTGGGCAAGCTCGTCTGTTTCTACATGATCATCTAATAATTCTACCGCAATCTTTGCCATAGTAAAAAATCTTCAACAGAAGGTGTTTTGTTTGGACGATTCACTGTCGGTTATGTGGCTGATGGAATCTCCTGCTCAAATAGAGTTTTCAGCTCAGTAATTTTATGCAAGGTGATATTATTTTCACGTATATGCGTAATGAAGTCCTGCAAAAATGTGCCCGAGCCTTTTTCATCTCTGTTTACATACTGGTCAAACGTTTTTTTTTCTATCATTCTCAATGGACCAAATGATTTCAAATTTTCATAGTTATCAATTGTATCACTGTTGAGATAGACAAACATGGGGTGAAAATTGAATATCTTGAGCCCATGGACGTGATATTTGGGGTTATTAATATCCCAGGATTTTGCCGGATTAAACATTTCGTCATTATCTTCCCAGAAATAAGGGATTCTCAGCAACCTCCTGCTGCTATAATCAAAATGCATATAATGGGGAACAATATGCGAAGTCTCGGGAAGAAACAAAGAAACATCTGTGGTGATATTATATTCCTGCAGCATCATCCGCAAAAGATGTGATGACTGTGCTAATGCATGAGTTCTTACTATGTGCGCATCAGGCAGTATGGTTTTCATGTAATTCATCACATCTTTTTCAGTATTCCCCTGGGTTGAACCGGGGAGAAAGTTGGGATGCAATCCAAATTCAAACAACTCTTTATGAACAAATAATTTTTCAATAGCGGGGGAGCGGTTGGTAACGAACCAGGTGCATTTTATTGAGCTGGTTAACAAAATATCTGCAACTGCTTCAATAACAAAATCCGGTGCCCAGTCAATATCAAAGGTTAGGGCGTAACTATTCATCTTATTTTGGATTATCATTTTCCAGGAAAGTGTTTTTTTCAATTACATACTTTGGACGACCCCGGCTCTCATCATACGTTCTCCACAGGTATTCACCCAGTATGCCCATCATGCACATTTGAAACCCACCTATTATTAATACGACAATCATTAAGGAAGCCCATCCCTGAATCAAGGCACTATTCAGGAAATTTGCAATAAGAATATGCGCTCCATAAATTAATCCAATTGATGACAGGATAGCCCCCATAACACTCATAAGCCGTAAGGGAACATAACTAAATGAAATAAGTGCATCAAAAAATAACTTTAGCTGCTTTGAAAAGGTCCATTTTGAAAACCCTGCATAACGTGGTTCAGAGTCATAGGTAATTTCAGTCTGGGAAAAACCAAGCCAGGCAATTAATATGCAGATTTCTGAGTTTTTTTCCGGCGCATTTTTCAAAGCTTCAATCACTGCTCGGTCCGATAGAAAGGCATCAGCTTCTGCGGGAAAAGATACATCAGTCAGTATATTCATTAAAAAATAAAAAAGTTTTGAGCATATACGGGTAATAAAACCTTCTCCTTCCCGCTTCTCGCGAACCGCCCAAACTGTTTTAAATCCTTTTTGCCACTGCTCGATCAGACGCGGAATGATCTCCGGAGGATCCTGTAGGTCAGCTGCAAGAACTATTGCACACTCCCCTCTGCAGAATTTTAACCCTGCCTCAATCGCTGCATGGCTGCCGCAATTACGGGCTAAGCGAATAATTTGCACGCGCTGGTCCTGTGCCTTTAGTTGTGCTAATATATCCGGCGTCCCATCCGTTGAACAGTCATCAACAAAAACAAACTCAAAACTATATTGTTCTACCTGAGCTGCCACAGCAAAGAGGCGTTTAAATAAGGCAGGCAAATTTCCCTCTTCATTGTAGCTTGGAAAGATTACAGAAACTACCATCTTTGATGATTCCTATTTATATATAGAGCATGGTTTATTTTATATGGCTATACTATCAGCGGCTTTCCATAGTCTGCCATCCCGTGAAGTCTGGATATAGATAAATACAAAAGTCAAATAAGGGGTAGTCATGCCTGAGGCAGACCCTTTTTGTTATTTTTTTAGCAATAGAGAACATGCGCTCAGGGCTGTAATGAAACAGGGTGGGATTTTCAAAATCAACATAGGATGATAGAAAATCAATAGCCACCCCCTGCCGTGCATGATTATAGCAAATGGTGAGGATGTCCTGTGCAAAATGGTACTGGTCATGACCAGTCAATGGATGATTAAAGGCACTCGTTGATACAATGTAATCAAAATCTGGAAAAGAATCAACCTGAATGTCCTTTATATAAAATTCTGCATCTGGATATACCTGCTTTGCAACATCAATAAGTTTTGGGTTAATATCATAGCCAACATACTGAACTGATATACCGCGGTCACGTAAATATCCATAGAAATCTCCAAAACCGCACCCTAAATCCAACACGCTGCATCCCGAGGTCAATCCTGCCTCACTCAGGATCTTAAACCGGATTTTTCTTCGTTCTTCGGTACCAGATGCTAATGCATTAATATCATAACCAAATCTTTTTAAACCATCATTATAAAATTGGTTTACCCGTTCTTTATTTACTGGATCCATTATAAGCTTCCCTCTTGGCAGAATAATTTATTTTGAAAAAACAGTATGGCAGCAGTTAACAATTTTTTCACACTCTGCATCGCGCAAAGCTGGATAGATCGGAATGCAGAATGTTTCTGAAAACAATTTCTCGGTTGTTGGAAACGTGTCTGGATTCATAGCCCATAGCCTGTGGAGCAATGCATCTACGCCTTTCCTGATATGAATTCCGTGAAAGAGAAACAATGACAGCAGCTTTTCAAATTTTTCGGTGGTGCGCAATGGGAATCGAAAAAATATGCTCCGGTTTCTAACAGCATGAGGAAGTAAAAAGGGTAACTCTTTAAGTTCTGAAAAATAATAGTCCGCGATAAACTTTCTTCGATCTAAAAAATCATTGTATTGCGTTAACTGGCTCAACCCTAATGCCGCCTGCAAATCTGTCATGGGGTATAGGTAGCGAGTAATCAAACGCCCGTCCTGCCCCTGCTTGAGCTCTCTTATTTTACTCAGCAGATGCCTGTCTTTGCTCAGAACCATCCCGCCCTCTCCCGTTGAGAGGAGTTTTGTTGCATGGAATGAGACAATACATACCTCCCCCAAGGTACCGGCTGTTCTATTTTCACGTTGGGCACCAATTGCCTGACAACAATCTTCGATCACTGGAATGCCAAGGCTGCAGATAGAGCCGGCATCAGCGACAATCCCAAAGATATGAACCACTATTATGGCTTTAGTTTTTTTGGTAACATGCCGTTTGACTGTGCTTACGCTCATGCACCAATCTTCTTCAATATCACATAAGACTGGAGTCGCACCTGCCGCGGATACAGCGTCCCATACTGAGCGGCACACGTATGAGGGAATGATAACTTCATCACCTTCCGCAACATCTAAACCTTTTAAGGCAAGAAACAAGGCACTGGTGCCACTTGATGCAGCTATTCCTCCAGCTATCCCCAGATACTTACCCACATTTTGTTCAAATCGTTCTACAAGTTCCCCCTCTGCAATCATTCCTGAGTTTAATGCCGTATCTATGGCTGCCTGATCTTCAGCGGTCAAGTGCGGCTTGGAGTGAGGAATAACCGGGGTCTGGTTTTGATTAATAATCTCTTTCAGCATTGCGGGTTGTAATCGGATGTAAAACCTTCATTCTGTACTGCTTTTTACATACTAATACTATTTGCGTTATTAGTGTTGTTTAAATCTTCAAAGGGAACCACAAAGTAAAATGGATACTCTGAGGCAATTTCCTGCTGGCTGAGACCCGCAAAAGCTTTGGTTCCCCGTGGATAATAGAGAAAAATTTTATAATGTGCTTCCAGAGAACCCCACCGCTCTTTAAACTTATAAACCGAACTGTCCCTACCTGGCGAAGATTCCCAGTTCCAAAAACGATAACCTTGCGGCACGAGAGCCCGGACCGCTTCGTCTATTAAGAGAGAATTTGCCTGTGTTGTTTGTGCAGATTGTTCACAGCATGGCACATTATAGCTGACTGTTATTCCCGCCTGAATAGTAACCAGACACGCTATAACCCGGTTTTCCCATTCTGCAACAGAGAATCTGGCGATACCCAAAGGACAAAGCTGGTCAACAACATGACTGAAATAGGCATCGGGTTTTAAGGTAATGCCTTTTCTTTCATAGTTCTCGTGATATATTGCAAGCAGCCGCGGAATATCCTGAGCAGTTCCGGCGCGGATGGTAACGCCCTTGCCTTTTGCTCGTCCTAAACTTTTATGCCTTATGTGCGAAGGCCACACAGTAAAACCTTTAAGATCAAGGTACTGAGTAAATTTATCAATGACACGGTCAGGAGAAAACGCAGACTCAAAGGCGTTAGCATCATCAAGAAAGGGGGCATAACATGCTACAGAGACTGCCCCCATTTCTTCCGCAAACACTTTCAGTTCACGAGCTAATTGAACCATTACCAGATCCTGACAGTTCTTTCCGTAAGCGGTAAAAACCGGCCCTCCATTTGGTCCAAAAAACGGCAACCCGTTTATCACAGGGCCAGCAGCGCCTTCACGCCAGCGCAGCGGCATTAAACCAGCAACTTTTTCTCCGCAGTATGCCACAAGATAGAGTGGATTGTCAGTTAAAACCCTTGTCAGAATGGTCATATAGGCAGGAGTATGGTAGCCCAGAAGGGAGGGGGAATCAATGCTCTTTATCACTTCATTAATAACAGAAAACTTTTCAGCACAAACCCGCTCAACGAAGATGGAAGACATTTTGCTCACCCCGAACAATTACAATCGTTTAATACCCCATTTTTTTATGCAATGCTGCCAATTTAACGGAGTCCCTACATCATATATAGGCTCCGGGAGGACTATGCCGCAAACGCCCTGTTGCCATAGCGGTTCAAAAATCTTGTCATCGTCCATTTCCCGAGCATCTGTTTTCTCTGCTTGCAGTAAATCTCTGTTCCTGGAAATTGATCCGGAATTCAGAATATAACGCCCGGTTCCAAAACCAATATTTAATGTCTGGGCTCCTCGGGCATAGCCGGTAACCATAAAACTGGAATCGCTATTTTTCTGAATTTCAAGGATAGATTGGCTTCTCTCTTGTTTAGTTTCAGTGAGGCCGATCCATGTGCCTGGTGCAGATTCGTATGCTTCTTTGAGTTTATTGATGCCACCTCGAGGTGGATGAATTTCATCGGGATACAGCACTGCTACTGGTTCATGCTTGACCCATTCGCACGAACATATGAGAGCATCTGCAATGCCACGCGGTGAGGGCTGATAGATAAGCTGTACGCTGATTGCGGGGTGATCTGAACGCCAGATATCTTCCACATACCTTTTAATAAGCTCTTTTGATTCACTAATAATAATACCTATCTCGCTTATGCCGGCAGATACAGCTTCTTCAAGAATATAGTATAAAACAGGGTGGTTGCTCAAAGGCAGCAATTCTTTGGGAACAATCCGACTCCAAGGATACCAGCGGGTACCGAGTCCCGCAGCTGGAATTAAAGCTTTCATTGGTAAAGGAATCTACTATTAATTGGATAAAACATCATGCAGTACAGAAGCAATATACTCCATGTTTTCTGTACTTATACCATTAAAAAGAGGTAGGAGGATTGCACCGTCACGGCATTTTTCACTTCCGGGAAGTGACCAGCGCGCATCCCTATAGGGTGGTTCCTGATGAGCATTCATGATACCCCGCCGGGTAGAAATTCCCTTATCGAGCAGCCGCTGCATGATGTCTTTCTGTCTGACTGAAATTCCATCTAAAAGCTTAATAGGGTAACTCTGCCAGTTCGATCGGAGAAAGGCTTCTTCTTGGGGAAGTTTTATGTGCGGTATATTTTGCAAGAGGTGATTATATTTGGCAGCAAGGTTCCGGCGCTCTATCACAATAGCATCCAGCTTTTTTAATTGCTCAATTCCTATAGCTGCCTGGATATCAGTCATCCTATAATTAAACCCCGTGGTCACATAGTTTTCAAAAATAATTTTTTGTGATTCATGTCTTACTGTATCAGGAACGCTCATACCATGCTGGCGTAAAAGTCTGAACTTGGCATCCAGTTCCGGATCATTGGTGGTTATCATGCCGCCATCCCCGGTGGTTAGAATTTTACGGGGATGAAAACTGAAACAAGCAATATTGCCATGTGGCTTCCCAATTCTTTCCCAGGTTGCCCCCCCGTTAAAAGATATTTCACTCCCCATAGCACATGCCGCATCCTCCACAACAGGAACGTGGTATTGCTGTGCTATCTGAACAATACGGGATATATCAAACGGCATTCCCATCTGATGAGCGGGCATAATCGCAGCCACTCTCCCTGCAGGATAAGCTTTATTGTCTAAATACTTAAGTGGTGACTCGCCAACTGTTATCCTATCAATATCGTTATAGTAATGTTCGTTGTTTCTCCTGGTGCAATCCTCTAACAGAACCCGCAAAAGTTCCTTTGGGTTCATATTGTACGTTTCAGGGTCAATATCCACAAAGACCGGCTCAGCGCCGCAGTATCGTACCGCATTGGCAGTAGCGATAAAACTGTGGCTCACGGTTATAACCACATCGCCCGTTCTCACGCCAACGGCCAGCAGTGCCAGATGTAAAGCAGTTGTACAGCTTGAGACAGCACAGGCAAACTGAGACCCCACTGCTTGAGCAAACATTTGTTCAAAGGCTTTAACCTGTGGTCCCTGGGTCACCCATCCTGACAAAATGGCTTCTCGTGCTGCTATCGCCTCTTCCTCTCCCAGAACAGGTTGTGCAATAGGAATCATTAGAAACCGATCTCCCAATTTCGTTCTGTCTCCTCTGCTAAAAGTCCTTTTGGCCCCAACGGATGATTACGGAAAAATTCAATTGTTCTGATAAGTCCATCTTCAAAGCTAACTTCTGGCTTCCATCCGCATAACTCGTTAAATTTTCGATAATCAGCATAAAGTCGAAGTACATCGCCAGGCCGCTGGGGGGTGAATATAATATTTGCCGGCGATTGAGAAATCATTGCTGCAATTTTGTGAGCAAGTTCTTGTATTGAAATCTCAAAGTTACTGCCAATATTTAATGTTTGCCCGATTAAAACGTCATTCTCGGCTGCTGCGACTAATGCCCGCGCGGTATCTTCTACATACGTAAAATCACGGGTTTGAGTGCCATCACCAAATATCATGATCGGCTCACCGTTCAATGCTCGGACAATTGATTTTGGAATGAATTCGCCGGCATCACCCTCATAGTGAGATCTTGGACCATAGAGATTAAAGGGCCGAAGAATGACGATCGGCATCCCATACGTCTTATGGTAGCCCCGTGCATAGGCTTCTCCTGCGAGCTTGCTTGCCCCGTAAACGGTGCACGGATACGTTGGGTGCTCTTCGGGCACAGGAACATATTGTGCTGTTCCGTAAACCTCTGAGGATGAACAGTAGATAAAACGTTTTACGTGTTCTCGATATGCTGCATCCAGCAATAGAAGGGTTCCTTCGGCATTTACCCGATGGTTTTCAAACGGATGAGTAATGGAATGCCGGACACCCAGTACCGCTAAATGAAAAACTGCATCAATTCCATTTAAGGCACGCCCCACATCAAACGGATCAGTAACGGTTCCCCGGTAAAACTCAATATTTTCATTTTTCAAGTGGCCTGATAGATTTTCGCGTTTTCCATTGCAAAGATTGTCAAGCACCCGAACCTTGCAGCCCTTTCTGATGAGTTCTTCCACCAGATGTGAGCCGAGGAAACCGGCACCACCAGTTACCAGGCAATGCAACCCGTCAATGTTCATCTTTCCTCCTGATGAAGATTATATGAAGTTTCAAATCATTTTGTTCTAAAGAATATAGTATAAATTTAGCACTTTACATTTTAGTGAAAAACTCAGTTAGATGAGAACGTTGTTCCCAGCTAATTTAACTGACCGTCCGGCGGCTTCCAAAATCCTGAGTACGCGTAATCCTGCTTCTCCATCTGTAAGCGCAGGCCTTTTATCTGCTATACAATCAGCAAATTCTCTTATCATTACAGCGAGAGCTTCCGTATCATCAACACGGGGTGCATACATATCTGCAGACCGATAGGATACAAGCAGGCTGTTCCGCTTCTCATCCTCGCCTTTTTTTACCAAGATACCCTTATCATAAATTTTTATTGTTTCACCCAGCTCTAAATCATCCCATACCAGCATTTTCTCGCTACCTCCAATAATTGTTCTTCTTATTTTGACCGGGGACAGCCAGTTGAGATGAAAATGAGCTATGAATGAATTTTCATATCTAAGTGTTACATACGCGATATTTTCAATATCGTTTCCCGCATGACAAACACCATGTACACTAACTGAGGAAGGTTTTTTATTAATCAGAAAGTCAAGGATTGAGAGATCATGAGGAGCAAGATCCCAAACAACATTTATATCGTGTTGAAAAAGGCCAAGATTGATCCGCACCGAATCAAAATAAAGGATTTCTCCTAATGTGCCCGATGCAATAATTTCTTTTATCTTTCTGACTGCACCGGTATAGCAAAAAGTGTGATCACACATTAATTGCAAACCTTTTTCGTTGGCAAGTTGAACCAGTTGCTCGCCCTCTTCGACACTTGCTGCCAATGGCTTTTCGACAAGGACATGCTTACCACTTTCCAGACAAGCTTTAGCAAGAGGGAAATGTGTATTTACCGGAGTTGCTATGGCAACAGCAGTCAGATTTTTATCAGATAAAATATCGCCAACGTCAGCAGTCCCTTTAACGCCCGGATAGGGTTTTGTTGCTTTATCGAGCCGTTTGACATTTTGATCGCACGCCCAGATGAGTTCTGTCTCAGGACACATAACAAAATTTCTCATCAAATTTGGGCCCCAGTATCCGCATCCAATGACTCCTACTGTAATCATGCTTTAATCCTCCGCGGTCAAATTATGTCTATTTTTTTGATACATTATAATATAACTACAGCGAGACTTATAATGCTTAACAAGGATACTGTGCTATCCCTGCTATTAGTACTGGAGTAATATACTTCAATTCCACCTTATGAAAGCCTTTATTAAGCAATATTCCTATGAAACCTATATTGACTTTTAATGCAGTTGTTTTTTTCATCTGCTTTTATCTGCCACCCTTTATCATACGGAATGGATAAAAACAGGAACTTATTTTTATCCAGAATTATATCTCCTAATAGATATTCATTGCTATACTTCATTATCTTATCGTGTTTTCCCGCGATTTTTATATATCTTCTATCCGTAGTGTCCCAACGTTCTTAAAATTGACCTTTTAAAATATGCAACTCATTGTTTTTCCATGGGGTGATATTTCGTTTTAAATTCAAATCGATGCAGGTGCTGAAATTGCTAAACGCCTTATAAAATAAGGCTTAAATGATTTTCTCAAATTAACATTGGGACGTTTCTGATCTTCTATGTAGAAATTCATATCCTGGGATAATTTGCAAATCTCTCTGACTTCTCAAGCGTTATATCGCCTGTTGCCTTCGGTACCTCAAATTTAAGTTCAGCGAACTGAGAAACACTGACATTCAGGTCATAATCATTGCAATAGGACCCCTACCAAAAGTTGTCAGATCCATACAGTTTCCCCAAATAGTATTCCACTGGTTCTTTTTTATTTTAAATTTAGAGGAATTTCCATCGGTAAAACTCTCGTTTCGTTTCCTCCAGTATATTTTCCCTTCTGTTTCTTTAACGTTGGAGTTGAAAATATGCTACATTAGTAATTAGATTTTACTATCGATCAAATTATTAAAATTGAAAATAAATAAATTGTTGATTGCTGAATGCTCCCCACATAAAGGTTATCCAAAAAATGAATGAAAAAAAGATAAGCTTAACATGCGGTTTATCAAGGATGGAAACGGCTAAAGCCTGTGCACTCTCATACATAAACATCAATACTAAAAATACTATTGTAGGAATTAAATCATAAACAGGTATTCCAGTGGCTGAATAATGATGAAATATTTGGGGATTTAATGGTAATGCACAAATCTTGCTTATGATCATAAAAGCATCAAAAATAGTGTTTGCGCGGAAGAAAATCCATAAAAAACAGACCAGATGAAATGTTATAATAATCCTTATAAAACCAATAACAGGGGTGGGAATTGCCAATAGCTTATAGAGACGATTACGCCATGAAAATGTTAATCGAGAACTGCAGAGAAGTAGACCATGCAACCCACCCCAAAAAATAAAAGTCCAGTTTGCTCCATGCCACAGGCCGCAGAGTAACATGGTTATAATCAAATTGATTAGTGCGCGGTTTAGTCCTAGGCGATTGCCGCCCAAAGGAATGTACACGTAATCTCTAAACCAAGTTGACAATGATATGTGCCATCGTCGCCAGAATTCTAAAATAGTGGTGGAAAAGTAGGGCAGATTAAAATTCTGCATCAGATCAAATCCCATTATTTTAGCGCATCCGATTGCCATATCTGAATAACCGGAAAAATCACAGTATATTTGAAACGTATAGCTATAGGCTGCCAAAAGATTATTCAGTCCACTTTGTTGAGCCAGCGAACTGTAAACACTATCAACATATACTCCCAGGTGGTTAGCGATAACCACTTTTTTGAATAGCCCCCATAAAATAAGCTGGAGTCCTTCCCGAGTTCTTTCAGCATTGAATTTATGTACACAGCAAAATTGGGGTATTAACTTTATAGCCCTATCAATCGGTCCGGCTAAAAGAGATGGAAAGAAAGAAACATAGAGGGCAAATATTCCCCAATGTTTCTCTGGGGCAACAGTGCCACGATAAACATCAATAAGATAGCTTATGGTGCGGAAAGAATAAAATGAGATACCGATTGGCAAGAGAATATCTGGAAGTTTTACCGAATATGGAATCGATAGGAATGAACAAAGAGTCTTGGTCGATGCTTGAATAAAATTGAAATACTTGAAAATAATAAGCAAGCCAAGATTGATACACAAACCGATAACGAAAAAAATTTTTTTGTTTTTTATTGAAGGGGCTTTTGACATTTGTATTGCGCAAACATACGTCGAAAGGGTAACCACAAATAGGAGCAGGGTATATTCCACATTCCATCTCATATAAAAATAATAGCTGGCACACAGGAGGGCAACCCATCGAAATTTAAAGGGAATAACAAAATAGACTACAACTATGCAGATGAAAAAATAAAAACACTCTAATGAATCAAATGGCATTGAGACCGCCTACTGTAGAAAATGATTATTCTTGTCGGATTGGAGAAACATCGAGGAAAGATGGACTGCCAATAAATCAGCAATAATTTCATTTCCCCGCGGCGATAGATGAGTTGGGTCATAAGCAGGGGATTGCCAAACAGGTTCGCCTCTTTGGGCTGCATTCAGTAAAGCTTTGCACACATCCAACGTTTGGCAATTAGTATTTGATTCGCTGATCTTCCTAAAGATAGCTGTAGCTTTTTCAAAAGGTAGGGTCATTTCCGGATGGTCAATAAAATTGAACGCCTCTTCAAGAAATAATATTTTTATTTTCTGATTATTCATATATAGCGTTTCACAGAACGTTTTAAGGTTCTTTTCATAGTCTGTTGCCCAGATATTGTGGGGTGCGGCTAGCGCAGCAGAAAAAACTTTCCAATCAAATTTTTTAATATAATTGCCAAATCCAGTCATTCTATAATTTTCTATCACATCATTGATCACAAATCCCAATGCAAACCGTTGTATGATAAAAAGCTTAACGGTAAAAATCGTTTTTTGTTCCTGCTTACCTCCTTTTATGCCTGTAAACCAGAAGCCGGGAGCTACAAAATTGTTTTCGATGCTCATAAGCACCACGACATCTGGATCTAAGCCACATATTTCTCTTTTTGTAAAAGAAACTATTTGAGATAGGTCCAACCCTGGTTGACCGGCATTTATTATCTCAATATAATGTCCCCCCAATTTTTCATTGAGTTTTCGCTGCAAAATGGCAGGAAATGTATCTAAATAATCAAGGCCGTCACCATAGGTTGTTGAACCGCCGAGGCAAATAACCCGCAGTGTTCCCTTTCGCTTTGGTTTAATTTCAGTGCCACGAAAACCGTGTCTATTGACAGGATTTCTTGCTTCCTGTGATGGCGTACTCTTATAATAGTCTGTTCCTCCATTATTACCCTTCACCCCCACCAATCTTTTTTTCTCTTGAGTAATCCCGTAAAGAACCCCGTTCCATGATTTTCTCTTCCATGTCAGAAACAGTCTAGCTGTTATCTCTCCCACGAAAACAAAGATGAGACAGGAAACAAGAAAAGAAATCAAAATCGACCTAATGGATATTTTCATGAGTAACTAAATTAGCTTAAAAAAATTAATCCTGCAGGGTATTGTCCCTCAAAGCATTATCCCTTCTAAACAAGAAGCTACAAAACAAAATAAAGTTTACAACAACCTTTACAAGGCGCCTTAAATGCCCCTGAATTTAAAAAAAACCAATGAGCACATCGGAAAATACCATGCTTGAGTTATAGGGTACTGCATGCATATTGGCTTACCGCCATGATGTGTCTGGATTGTTTAAGGCCTTCACGCTATATTATTTCGATAAATGAAAAATACTAGGGGCTTTCATGAAGGTTATACTGTCCTATTGGAAATAGGATTGTCTTAAAAAGAGTCAACGATTTTTAAATCTGATTTGAATGAGTTCTATAAATGATTTTATGGAAACCTTCAAAAGCCTCCACTTTTTTATGGAAACTTCTCCGGTCTGTCTATTGCTGTGAGGTACTGGCATGTTCTGCACTTTTACCTTTGCGAGGGCAAGGAACCCGGAGATTGCCACATTGGGAGCAAAGGTGTTTTCCGGAATGCGTGTCAGAATTTGTTTCAGTGCATCTGCCCGCATCAATCTGAACGGACAGTTAACATCCGTAATACCGCGGCCATAAAATATACGAACCACAAAGCGTGAAAATGAGCTTATTATTTTTCGCGGGAGGGGCTGCTGTCTGCCATCCCGTATTCCAATCACAGCATCATATTTCTCTCTTTCAGCCCACAGCTTTTTAAACTGCTCGGCTTTTATTTCATTATCGCTATCTACCTGAAATACCCATTTCGCTTCCTGGACTGCCATAGTATAGCCCATAAGTATGGTGGGGCCATGCCCGGCATTTTTCTTATTGATAACTTTAATGTTCTGGTGGTGTTTGTCGTATTTTGTCAGCACCTCAGCAGTGTCATCTTTTGAGCCGTCATTCAAAACGATTAACCGGTAGGATATCCCCAATAAATCTAATTCCTTAACCCAGTCGTCCAGAACATCGCAAATACACTCAGCTTCATTATACACCGGCATGACGATTTCTACATCATACATCTGATCACCTGACTCTATGTGAGTTAATAAAGGAAGGATACTTGAAGGTAAGCTCGGGAGCTCCAAACAGTATATGCTCGACTGCTTCAACCCCCTGCATTAATACATGGTCCATATTACTGCATTCATATTTCCAGGTGCCAAACCTGCCACGCGAGTATATATTCCTCTTTTGCAGGTCAGTGAGATACCGGTCAATCAGTTTATCGCGGCCGAGAAATGGTGTTGGGTATGCATATTCCGCCCGATGTGTCCATATGGATACAATAGGGGCATTTTTTTCAATGAGTTGTGTATTGTAAAATCCCTGCAGTGCTTCATCGATGAGTTGGTTATAGTTGACAGGTTTTTTAGAAGATTCGGAGACTTCCCCCATCAGCGACCAATACTGTCCCTGAGGCACATTATTTGGCGAATAGTTAGAAAAAACTGTCACGCGATAAAAAGGGTTATCATCCTCAGGGAAATACATCCAGCACTTCGTGCGTAGCTTTTCGGGTGGCTCTCCCTTTAGCCCTACACCAATAATGTTTGAGGAAGAATAAACAAATCTATCATCCTTCTTGAGCAGTCCCCCGTTTGTAATGTGCAATAGCTGATTTATGGGTATTGTTGAAATCAGGTAGTCATAATTCTCTTGATGACCATTTTTAAATTTCAAAAGCTTCCTGCCGGAATCTACTACCGCCAGCTCTGAGCATAAATGGATTTTTTCTTTGGGCAGACGGTTTGCTATAGCATCCCAGATAGCGCCGGTGCCCCCATAAAGGGGAAACTTGAAAGCGTTGTTTGGCCCCCAGGAGCAATCTTCTCTTTCATTAATAATATTTTCCATTACCCTCTTGACATCCGGCACTGCAACGCGCTCACCGGTCCACTGTGCTGAAAGCTCTTCTGGCGGGTATGCCCAAACTTTTTTATTATATGGTATGAGAAAATGTTTAGCAATCCCCTCGCCGAATGTATGTAAAATCCAGTCCAGAAAATTTGCATTCGGCTGGGTCTCATTCTTGCTGTTCAGCAAGCCAGCAAGGCATTCAAGCATCTCTTTTTGCGGCAGCTTCCCGATATTATATTGAAGGGGATAGGGAATAAAGCGGGCCCTCATCCATATCCAGCTTTCGCGTTCGTGTGATACCCAGCCGTCTTCGGGCAGAACCGTTTTCATAACGCGGTCAAAATAGTCATAGTGTGAGAACTGTATGTGTCCGCCAATATCCCAGGTAAAACCCTTCTCATCGCTAAAGCTCGCGGAAAGGCCTCCCACATAATCATTTTTTTCAAACACCGCATAGTTTTCAAAACCCAGTTCATGCAACCGCCATGCAGCACCCAGCCCGCACGGCCCTGCCCCTATAATTACAATCCTCTTATTATCCAAAGCCATTCTATCTCCATGTGAACAGGAAGAAGTTATGAACCATAGTCCCCAGCCTTTTTCCAGAATAAAAACTTATTATCTATGTAATGCTTAATGCCGGGCGATACCGGTCTTCCACTCAAGTCTTTAAAAAATCCCTTTTTCATTATAGGGTAATAGGGAGTTGCAAACCGGGACATTAAGTCATTACAGCGATTCCATTCTATGGTGATCAGTTTTTCATGCAAAGGGGATTCTGTATTTTCGGGCAGCAACTGCATGCGCCAGAATCTGCACAGTGTCTCAGCAAAACCACCCCCCACACCTTCATAAAAAGCCTCTCTTAGCGGGGCGGGAAATTGCTCGCCGAACCTGCTGTCCAGGGGATAATTGGGAGCATGCAACGTATCAAAAAGCATTTCAGCACCTACCAGTTTTCCCAGCCCACGAACAGCATCATGCTGATACGGGGAGGGGATTTCTCTTATTTCTTTTAGAAGTGCATTATGACCGGTATGTACATCGGAAATTTCCTGCTTAAACTTGTTGAGGAAATTCTTGTAGAACCATTGCTCTGTAGCGGGAATATTATCAAACAGAATCTGCTGATTAACCAGTGAACCATAATATTTATATCCCAGATAACAGGAACCCCAGCTTTCATAGAATATTACCGGGTAATTCTGGACAAGATAATTATTTAGCGTTTGAAACTTCTGTTCTGAACTTTGTGCAATGCGAACAATACCATACACACAATCTTTGAGATACTGCCCGGGTATTTTTTTTAATATCTCATCCAGCTGTTGAGTGCTGATTTTGCCCTGAATGGTTTTTTCTGCGAGCAGAGTACCGAAAGACTTGTAAGCCTCGCCCCTGTGTTCTTCCGGATAGTTTTCAGTTATTGCAAGCGCTTTTTCAGTATCGCGCGGAGCGAAATCCCCCAGGAGAAATTTCGGGGCAAATTGGTCATAATTGTATCCTTTGTATAAAAATATTTTACCAGCATCCTGCGCTGAATAGAGAGCGAAACTTTTCCAAAGATTGCAGGCAATAAAAAAGATAAAGGGAATGATCAATAGCAGCCGTTTAATCCTGTTTGTTTGCGCTGCGTTTAATAGAAACCCCATCCCGATTGCTATGGCTGCAAAATAAAAAGGGGGAAGGATGTGCAGCCAGCGATAACGGATGGCATCAGATGGTCCAAAGGTTGCAAACAGACCTATCGAGGGCCAGTATTCAAACGGCATGATGCGCATGGGCGAGAGGACAAGGCAGGTAAAAAAGAATACCGGAAACAGCGCGCAGAATAACCCCTGAATACAGTATGGGGATAGATTTACTAACCTGTTCTTTCCTGCACCGCTTCCTGAAAAAAGAACCCGGAAGCATTGTGCAATAATTATGGCCGCACATAAGAGAAGGAAAAGCAAAAATCCCATGGAAATCAATCCTGTTGCACGGGACGGATAACTGTAACCGAATGAGTGAGGGAGAACAAAACCAAAATTCTGAACAAAGCCCCACCAGTCAATGCTGATATTTTTCAGTATTGAGCCTAAAAACTGGCCGCCGGCCCGGGTAGAAACAGCACGCAGGACCCATGGTAAAAAACCCACAGCAAATCCGGCTCCCATTAGGATACTATTTCGGGGACGCATCAGCCGAGGGAAAAACAGCAGCACCACTATCCCGCAGAAGCCCAAGAATAAAATATAGGTATAGAAAGTATAAACCCCCAGACCTGCAAGAAACCCGAACACTATCAGCATCCATATGTGCACCTCGTTCTTTCTGCCGGCTTCCAGTATTTTAAACAAAAGCAGGCATTGTAAGGCAATTAAAGGATTGAGCATGTGATGCGAACTTATGGTGCCGATGAGATTCTGGCGGGCAAACAACGGCGGAGGCAGTGCGAACAATAAACCGAATAAAACGGCTGCCAGACTGCCTTGGTACTTTTTTATAAATATGAACCAGCATAGGAATGTGATCAGCGCTGATGCGAGAGCACATGCTTTGGTGGAAAAGATGGATCTGCCAAATAATTTAAAGTAGGGCACCAGCAGCAGCCCTTCAATCAGCACATCACCCGACCGATTTAAATATTCATAGGCAAACAGCGACGCGCGCAACTGCCCGTCCAGTATGTCACAGGGCAGAACGCCGCTTACCGGCTCATCGATCCCCGGATGTGAGATATGAGAATAGCCGAATAAAATCAGGCCGCCACGCTGCACTAACAGCAGCAGGACCAGTGCGGCGAGCAACACTATGGTGTTCTTGTGCTTCATGAATAACGCCCTTTTGATACTATATGATGGCTTTACCAGTAACTCTTTTTAGTCCTTTTTGCTTTTTAAATCAACTGTCGATACGCTTTTCACCCACCAGACACCCCAGATCAGCCAAAAGCAGATCAACGGCACTATGCTAACCAGCCGGTGCGGAAATAACAGTTCTCCAAGGTTGAATGAGTTACTGTTTTGAATCAAGGTCCACGTTTCAATTTTTGCAAGTTTATAAATATCCGGATAATTACTGAAATGGGAAAAGGGAACAGGGTTAATGGAAACGTTTCCGGCAAGGATATTCTTCAGTACCACGTCGATAAGCGGGTTTCCTATTTCTCTGGGGATTTCAACGCCCACGATCGTAATGGACAGATTTATAAGTATAGAAACAATACCGGTACAGATAAAAGTTTTTGGAAATCTGATCATGGAACATCCGGCGATAAGAAATAAAAAGGGGAATATTGGCAGTAAATACCGGGGGCCAGGAGCTGATCCCCCATGCCATGCATAAAAGCTTGCAATGAATATGATAAAAAATATTGACGAGCACAAGCACAGAATCGCCTCTGCACGCCAGCCCTTTTTTCTTAAAAAAGATACTATTCCCGGCAGCGCCATAAGGAGAACCGGGGATGTAAAAAACAGCCCCCGATACGGCGAAACGAGCAGTTGCATTAGTACCTTTGGATTCGGAGCACCAAACAGCCTGCCGTTCACCTTCCACATAACCGCATCATTAGAGTAATTATAGCTTGATGCCAGGGGATGCCCAAAGCAGACCGCATTGTAGAAGCCATGGATAAGCCCCGACGGTATGCAGCCTGCAATAAATACCGGCAGATACCGCCTGGATTCCTTAAACCACGCTACATATATCAGAACTGCTCCCAGCAAATAAATGCAGGACGGCTCAATGAGGACCCCAAGCCCTGCTGAGAGCCCTGCAAGAAAGGCAATACCCTGCTTCCGGCGCGAAGTGCCGTGCCGGACGTGCATGGCAAGCACCAGGGACAGAAACGAGCAAAAGGCAGCGGGCTGATGGCAATAGAACGTCGTGCCGTAGGGAAATGCCAGAGTCCCGAAGCCAAAGCAGAGAGCAGATACCAGTGCGGTGCCTATCCCCATCCTGAAGAAATGATAAAAAACGTGAAACATCAGCACGCCCAGCAGTGCTGACATGGGCACCACGGTAGTCAGGTTGCTGAAATAGGCGCTCAAAAACACCTGACGTTCTGGGTCGCCGGGAAACAGATGCTGTAAACAGAACTCAGCAAGGGCAAACGGCGGCACTGCAAGCAGCGAAAGGCCGGGAGATTTGTTACAGTAATAGTGCCCGTTGTAATAGGCCCAGTCCCCTGAATTAACAGACGCCATTTCCTTGGCATCCTCTTTATAGCTGTCGACAATAAAGGTATGCTCATGGATGATGGCACGCGTCAGGCAGATCCGTATATTCTGATTCCAACCTCCTCCTTGAAAAAAATAGCCATAGCTCACAAAGAAGAGAACAAACAGCATGAGATAGCAGATACTCATTTTTTGCAATGATATATGATGGGACCGGGGGTTATTGTTCCACATAATATATTTCTACCGGATACCTTGATGGATAGGATTTTATTAGACGAAAATGCTTTTTCACATAATTATAAATTTCACACTGACCAGGCTTTTCAGCATAAAGTTCCTTGTCTTCATAAGCAGGCCGTATTGCAGGAAGCCAGGCAGTAATTAAACACCAGACCCGCTTCTTGCCCGCACTCAATTTATTTAAATCAGTAAGTGATTCAGGAATGAAGACCGGGCTGGCGTGCGCATAATAGCGGAAATGTTCGCCTGCGTATCCTATGGAAAAAACCAGCTCTGTATTCGCATCAGTCATGTTGTGTTCCACGAACTGAACCGCATTGCGGTAGTCCTGCCGGTCCTGGGTGAGGATAGTGCGAAGTGCCGGCCACTGCAAATAAAACAAAACGATAAGGCACAGCAAAACAGACCCCAAGCGGTATCTCCCCGTAAGCCGGGCAGCAAATGCGGCCACTGCCGTGCCGATAGTAAGAAGAATAAAGGGCAGTGCAAAAATAAAATATCGCTCAAAGACAAACATGGGGTTGAGCAGCAGGTATAGACTAAGCGGAACGACCGATAAGACGACCGTGTAAATAGCCATGCGCGGGTTTTGCCTGCCGATGATTGCAATGCCCCAGCAGAAGAGCGCCCCATACACTAGAATGCCCACCGGGTTCTCAATGCCGGGGCACCACGATGAAAAGAGGCTCATCAGAAACGGCCAGCGGGATACCGAAACAATCCGCACCTTTTTCAGGTTGTGCATGAAGGTGGAAATCACCGGAGCATAGAGGGTAAGGGTAATAATGGCAGCAGACAGCAGGGAGAACAACACACTCCTCAATACCGTAAAAGTAACCTCGATCCGCTGCAGGCCTGCTTTCCCGGCGGCAAAGAACAGGACGGCGCAGAAAAATTGCGAAAGGCAGACTGCCAGCATAAAGGCATGGGCATAAAAGCCAAGTACGGTGAACAGAACATATAATAACCAGGATTTAGGCGTATTTGTCTTAACACCTCTAAGGAAGTACAGGGAAGAGAGCAAAGCAAAGAGTGCAAGGCCTGAATAACCGCGCGCTTCTGTGGAGTGATCAATGTGAAAAGCAGAGATAGCAAGCAAAAATGCACAGATGATTCCAGCGCCTTCTCCTAAAAATTTCTCACCACAGCGAAACGCAACAAAGATAGTTAAAAGTCCCATGATGAGGGCTGGAAGCCGTGCGGAAAATTCACTCTCTCCCAAGCATTGTATGGAAAAACGAGCAAGCAATGAATAAAAGATGTGGTTGTTGAAATAGTATCCCAGACTGCTCACTACGCTCCATAGGGACTTCGCTTTTGCGTATGCCATAGTGTTCCATATCTCATCCCACCAGAAGCTCTGGTTGATATTCCAGCAGCGCAAGATGCCGGCAAGGAAGAGAATGCATGCAATGAGCGCTATCGAACGGATATGGCGTATGACGTTTTGTTGCATATACAGGGAACTGCTGTTCTCCGGGAGCTGCAGGTTATTTTATCTAAACGGGGCTGCTCCCGCGGATTAATACCTATTGTACATATACAGCATATGCATCTAAATTGATTGACACCTGTGCTCAAAAAGTTTATTTAAAAATATGGCCGCCAAGCCGATATCAATATATATAGTAGTAAAAAAACAACAAAAGGACAATACATAAGTTTTCTCGCTGCCGCTGATGAGTGCGAATACTCTTTCTATAAGCATTGTAATGCCCGTTTATAATGAAGAAAGGAGAATAACGGTATTCCTGCAGAGCGTTATTGATTATCTCCTCCGGAAAGAGTTCACTTATGAGATTGTAATTGTCGATGACGGCAGCAGTGACCGTACGATCGCAGTTGTCGACTCCCTGCTGAAAGAGAAATTACCCGGCACCTACCGCATTATTAAATTACCGGCCAACAAGGGCAAGGGCGCTGCGATCAGGGAGGGGATGCTGCAGGCAAAAGGCGACTATATATTTTTCCTGGATGCGGACGGCTCAACAGCCATTCAGGAAATCGACAGCTTCATGCCCAAGTTCTCCCCGGGAATTGACATCTACATTGCTACCAGATCCATCAAGCATAAGGCCCCGAAAAAAAGAAAGTTTTTTGGCTACGGCTACATTTTTCTGGCCAATCTTCTACTGGGACTGCGCGTAGTGGATATCACATGCGGGTTTAAATGCTACACCCGCGCAAGCGCCCGCAAAATATTTCCTCTCCAGACATTGAATAACTGGAGCTTTGACGCAGAGGATATTTTCATAGCCAGAAAACATGGCTATGAAATTATGGGGATCCCCGTACACTGGCAGCATGTCGGCGGGTCTAAAGTAAAAGTGTTCAAGAATGTTGTGGTATGTGCCTTCGATCTTTTTAAAATCAGCTATAATAATGCCAGGGGATTGTACCCCGTCACCCCGTGAAGCTCCCCGCCGGTATGGCGGGCTCCCCGGAGTTTAATGCTAAATTTTCCCTGCCTGCCTCCTGACCAGCAAGGAAAGCGGGTGATGCGGGGCATGAAACCGGCCGTTGCCATCTGACAGGGGGCCGCACATTACCCCGCTTTGCTGCATTCATTGAGACCCGGCGTGCAGCTTCCGTCATATCATCAATCCGGCGTTACTGGCAGCTATGAAGCAGTATCTGAGAAAATATTTTTTTTTGATACCTATTGCCTTCATAACGCTCCATGCCTTTGTAATGAACGGCTATTACTACCAGAGCCGCCAGCTTACCGTCGGTACCTATCTCTCCTCAATTTTCGCCAAGGTTGATCCATCGCTGTATAAAAATTCCATCTATGTTCAGGCGGTCAACCGCACCAACCTCAGGCTTTCGCTGTTTTATGATCTGTGTCCCTTCATCATTAAGTACTTTGACTTTGAAACCTTTGCTCTGATACAATCAATTATTAGCCTGTTTTTTGTCCTCGCCGGCATCTTTATTCTGACCCAGGTACTTTTCAATAGTGTGCCGGCAGGATATCTGGCTATGCTTCTCTACACCACAAAACTTAATGAATGGACACTCGGCTCTCCCGCACCATTTCTCAATTTTTTTCATCACGGGCTTCCCTACACCTATCCATTAATCATCTGGTCACTGGTATGCTTTTTCAGAAAAACCCATGTTCTGGCCTTTTTGCTGGCCGGTCTGTCATGGGACTTCCATCCCATGACCACCGTGTTTTTGCTCTTCACCTATGCCTTCTGCTGGCTCTTTCAATGGAGGGAGCTGCGGCTGCGGACAATTATGCAGTGCCTTGCCGTCTTTATTGTAACGGCATCACCGGTCATCATCAGGGCCCTGTTCTACAACGCAAGCAGCGATTATACAAGCCCTCTGTGGCTGACCGGGGTAAAATGGTGCCTGTTTTTTACCAATTTCCCCTCCACATGGTTCATGCCCTGGATCGGCAAGGCGGCGCTGTTTTTTCTTCTCTCTGCAGGGACCCTATGGATGGTGCCGCGCAGGCACGTGCGCGGCATACTGCTCGTTATCATATCGGTCATGATACTGTGTGTCACCGGCACTGTTTTTGCCGACCTGTATCCGATGCGCTTCATAATCAAAATGAGTCTCTGGCGCAGCACGGTTATCTACCTTTTCATGGCCCTTCCCTGCATCGGCTATGTGCTTGCACTGCTGCTGCAGCGCTCACTGGCAGAGAAATTATTAGCCCTCTCTCTTATGGCAATCCTTACGGGATACATACCGGTCACCATCTTTTATCTGCCGCCCCTTTTGCTGTTATTATTTATTGCGCTTTACGGCGACCGTTTTCATGGCCTGCCGCGTTTGCTCCATAATAATTTCACCATCTTTTTTTTCAGTCTGATGGCTGCTTCCGTTGCCGTGTGCCAGTTGAAGTCACCCCAGGCCGTGGTTGCTGCTTTCCTGATTCTCACGCTACTCTTTCTCGCAGCAGTCGCCAAGGGAGAAAAGTCCCCGGCACTCAAGGCCCGAAAATGGGTATTTCCGGTTCTTTATATACTGGTTTTTGATTGCCTGGTGCTCTTCGCTCAGGGAGGACCGGCCATATACTATCGCGGCAAACTGCGCGGCATACCTGACCCCTGGGCTGATATGCAATTCTATGCCCAAAAACATTCTGAAAAAGACGACCTGTTTCTCGTGCCGCCCTATATGAATGATTTCACGACCTATTCACAGCGGGCAGTCGTAGGAGACTGGACTGAAGGGTCAACGCTGATCTACCTCGACCGACAGTTTACTGAAGAGTGGTTTGCGCGCATGAACGATTTAGGCTGCAAGACCTATCATTCGTTCCAGCTCTTCAACAGGATAACAACCGAGAATGTGCTTAAGGCGGCACACAAATACGGGGCAAAATTTATTGTCAGCGAAAAGCCGAAAAGATTCAAGCTTGAAAAGCTGTACGAAAACGCAGGGTTTATTTTGTACCGGGTACCATTACCAGGAAAGTATCGGGCAGCCACACCGGGGGACAGCGCCGGCAACGCCCCAAACAAACCGCACTAAGAACAGGTACAGTGCCACATGTGCGGAAAAACAAAGAATACAGTATGCTATCATTTTAAAACCCCACCTTTTGAATCTCACTACAAGCCTCCGGAAAAACAAATTCATCCGGTATCCGGTGTTCTCATAAATCCGGAAAACCCTGCTGCCCAGGAGCCTTCTTTCTGTTTCTTGATGAGGATTAGAGCCGCCCTGCCGGCATATCCGTAATGTTTTTTTTACAGCATTCCTCTCAAGCTCCTGTTCTTCACCGTCTCCGTGCCCCTCTGCGCTGTCAGCGCCGCGCTCCTGTTGCCGGGAAGAGAAACTATTTGATTTCAGATATAACCTGACATACAGTTACAGCCGAATCTTTTGCTATGCTTTTTTATGAAACCTCTGCATAATCCCGTCTTCAGGAGGCTTAGTGTCCAGGGTAATGAATGCTGTTTCCGGCCTGTTTATCTGCCCGGAAGAAAGGTTTGGGACGTGAACCCGACGATGAGAGCGCAGAGCGCTCTCCCGCAAAAATTTATTATATGCATCATAGCGCTGGTAACACTGCATGCATTTTTAATGAACGGCTATTACCTTGTTCATAAACGGCTTACCGTCGGAACGTACCTGGACCCCATCGTTGCCAAAACAGATCCGACGCTTTTTAAAAATTCCCTATACGTTCAGGCCGTCAATCGGACCAATGTCAGGCTTTCCTTCTCCCATGATTTTAATCTGTTCATCATTAAGTATTTTGATTTTGAAACATTTGCCGTCACACAGGAGATCGTGAGCCTTTTTCTCAGCCTGGCCGGGATCTTTGCCCTCACCCGGGTGCTCTTTGGCAGTTCCGGCGCGGGATTTTTAGCCATGCTGCTCTACACGACAGAGCTCAACAACTGGACCCTGGGCTCCCCGGCGCCATATCTGAACTTCTTTCATCACGGGCTGCTGTTCGCGTATCCGCTCATTATCTGGTCCATGGTTTTCTTCTTTAAAAAACGCTATCCCCTGTCCCTGTTTCTGGCCGGACTTGCGTGGAATTTTCACCCCATGTGCACAGTCTTTGTTCTGTGGGCCTACTGTTTATTCTGGGTGTTCAATTATAAGGAGGTCCCTGCCGCTACCATCGGCTACTGCGTCCTTGCGTTCGCGTTGCCGGCACTGCCTACCATCATCAGGAGTTTCAGCTATCTGGGCAGCACGCAGCAACTGGATTTCCCTGCCTGGTTTACGGCCGCATACTGGACCGCGTGGTTTACCTGCTTCCCCTCAACCTGGCCGGCCCAATCCTTTGTCCGCGCGCTGCTCTTCTTTGTCCTGTTCATGCTGGCCGTCTACCGCATACCTGACAGCTCACGCAAACGGGGCATGCTTATCTTCACCTGCGCCGTGCTTACGCTCTGTTTTGCCGGAACGGTCTTTGCGGACATCTACCCGGTCCCCTTTATTATCAAGATGAGCTTATGGCGCAGCACCCTGGTCTATATGTTCATAGCGCTCCCGTGTATCGCCTGGCTGCTGCTGGCGCTGCTGAATCGCTCGTTCACCATGCGGTTTATCGCTATTGCGCTGATCGTTCTTCTGTCCGGCTATGTGAAGTGTTACCCGCTGTACTACCTGCCGCTGCTCCTGGGCGCCCTGGTGTTATTCCTGTGCGAACCCGGCCTTAAGCAACGGTTTGCGTTTTTATCCCGCAATATCAATCTTATATTTTTTCTTTCACTTGCCGTTATGCTTGCCTATCAAATAATGTCTGGCGAGCGGGGGACGCGGATGCTTCTTTTTTTCATCGCTATCATTATTTTTCTTCTTGTCATTGCCCTGCGCCGTAGACGCTCTCCCATGAATGCGGTGACATACATTGCCTGGGCGTCCCTGTTTATTATACTTATTGATGCGGCGGTCCTCTATTTTAAGGGCGGGCCTGAAATCTACTACCACGGTTATTTCCAGGGCAAGCGTCATCCGTGGGCTGATATACAGCTCTTTGCGAAGCAGCATTCTGACAAGGATGACCTGTTCATTGTTCCGACCTATATGAACGACTTCGGCATCTATTCCCAGCGGGCAACCCTCGGTGACTGGGCTGAAGGATCAAATGCGATCTATCTTGACAATCAATTCACCCGTGAGTGGCTTACGCGCATGAAGGAGCTGGGCTGGAAAACATTTTGTTTTGATTCCAACGCGGAAGGGTACTATTATTTGCCAACCTCGGAAGTTGTGAAGACCGCAAAAAAATACGAGGTAAAATTTATCATTACCGAGAAGCCGAAAACATTTGCTCTGCCTAAAATCTACGAGAACGAGCAATTTATTCTGTATAGTGCCCCGCACTATGCCGACAGGGGGATTCCCGATAAACAGAAATAAACTTCCGCCGCATATTGAAGATGTTTTGAAAAAAAGATATACCTATGGCGCAGCTTTTACCGTAACGCGCGCAGCGCGGGGCATAACGGCGATTACGACTGCTATTTCACTGGATATAATCTTGAAAAGCCGCTACGAGAAACCAAGTACTGATACCAAACGTTTGGGGGGTTTATGACCTGGGAAAATAAACAGGTTTTGGTCACCGGAGCTTCCGGTTTTATAGGCTCTCATCTGACCAGGAGATTAGTGAGGGAAGGAGCCCGCGTGGTTCTTCGTCTCTTTCCCACCTACGGCCCGGCCAGGAGGGCTCAATGCTGATTCCTGCCGCAATCCGGGAATTCCTCGCCGGCAGGGAGTTTCGCATGACGCATGGTGAGCAGCGCCGGGATTTTATTTATGTGGAGCTTATCTTCCCGTTGTCACTATGAATAGACAGGAAACGCTGCTGCAGCTCTCCCGGGAGCACTATGTCATCGAGCCGGGCCAGGCATATGTAATTGACTGGTTCCGGCCTGAAGATGCCTGCGGCGTTGCGCGCTGTTTCTATGCTGTGTACGGTGACGCCTATTCCCTGGACACGGTCTACAGCCCTGATGCGCTCATGCAAGCAAATGCCGGGGGCAGGCTCTATTCCATCGTGGCGAGATCTTCCCGGGGAGACGTGCTGGGTCACTGCGCGCTCTTTCCAGCGCCGCAGTGCGCCTGCCTCTATGAGGAGGGAATGCTGGTGGTAGTCCCTGAATACCGCAACGAGGCAATAGCAAAACAACTGGTGCGTTACGGGCTTGAAGTTCTGGCCCCTCAGGTACCTGCGAAGGAGGTATTCGGCAAGGCGGTCTGCAATCATACCATCTCGCAAAAAATTGGCGCAGACTGCGGGTTTCTTGAAACAGCACTTGAACTTGATTACATCCCGGAAGAGGCATATAAAAAGGAACACAGCGCTATCGGGCCGGTTTCAGCGCTGTGGATGTTTCGCTGTTACCGGGACCGGCCCCATGAGGTGTTTTTTCCTGAAACGTATGAGGAGGTTCTTGGTTTTCTCTATAATGGGCTATTGAGCAGGCGGTCTCTTAAGAAATCCGGCGGCACTGCTTTCCTTGAGCAGCCTTCCCGGGTGCAGCGGCGCTTATTTGGACTGCAAAAGGTCTCCCGCTTCTATGTTGAACAGATCGGCAGCGACTTTGATATCACGATTGAGCGCCTTGAGCAAACAGCCCGGGGCCAGGGAAGTACTATTGTGCAAGTCTATCTGCCGCTTGCTGCCGCGCCTGCGGCTACCGCAATCGAGAGCCTGCGGCTCAAAGGCTATTTCCTTGGCGGGGTGCTGCCCCGCTGGTTTGACGGGGATGGCCTGATGATGCAAAAGCTTTATTCAGAACCTCACTTTGACACCATCCGCCTCTATTCGCAGCGGGCGGAAAAGCTTTTAGACTTTATCAGGCGTGACTGGAAAAAGGCTGCCGCGAATCTATAACCGGCCCCGGTGATTTATCCCCCTCCGCCTGCTGTTAATTACATTGACATACCACGGGATTTTACTTATAATTTTCTTAAATTATCAAAACGGGTAATAAATTATGCCTATGAACTACAGGACTGTTCTGCGCTTAGCGCTACTCGTCATATTTTTAATGCCATCCGCTGCACTGGCTGAAGTTCCCAGGCCGGGACTGGCAGGGGCAACCTTTGCTACCATGGTGCTGCTCCCCGGTGACTCAAAATCAGTTGAAATGGAATATGAGGGTGTGCTGTGGCGTGATGGCTCGTTCAACATGACATTTATCTCCGCGGTTATTCCTGACAACCAAATCCATTTCCTGCGCGTTAATCTCACACCCCGTATAGACAGGGCGGCTGATATCGGGTATTTCTCTGCCGGCGGTTTCATCTATACAAATACCAGCGAGGGAAAGTCCGGCTTCCTGCAATTTCTTGAGCCGCGGCTCACCTACGGCACTGATACCGTCAGCTATACTATCGACGTGTACCCAACCGTAAGCGTCGGCATCGTCTTTTCTGCTGTTGTGATAGAATACCAGGATTTCGATTTTCCCTTCAAAATGACCCTGACGGCCACGCTGTCAAATTAACGGTTGAGCCCCAGCATGCATCGCTACCGCCTGTCTGCCATACTATTAAATGTAAGAACCCGCCGGGTTCTCCTGCTCGTCATGTGCATGACAGGATTCCTCATGGCGGCGTCATCAGCGCCGGCCCAGACTGCGGCAACCGGCAGCGGCTGGCTCACCTTTCGTGGCAACCCTGCCCACACCGGCGCCAGTGACCTTGAAGGCCCGGCCGGCCCGGCAAACGCCATTGAAGTGAAATGGCGCTGGCAGGTCAATGGGCTGCGTGACCCGATCAGCGCCTCCCCTGCTGTTACTGCAGACGGGACCGTAATTGTTGCCACAGAGGGCGGATACATAGCCTCTATCCAGCCCGAGGGAACCATGGGCTGGTCCATGAGTCTGGGAAGCCCGATTCTGTCATCTCCTGCTGTAGATGACAGCGGCAATATTTTTGTGATAACAAGCGACGGATATCTTTATTTTATTACCTCCGGCGGCATTACCATCTGGCAGTCAGACTTTGACCGGAGCGTTTCTTCCTCGCCGGTTATTTCCGGCAGTGATGCCTACTTTGGAACAGATGACAATCAGCTGCTGACCATTAATTTAAGTCCTGACATGAGCCACTCGGGCGACAGTAAAAAACTCCCGTCCTACTCTGTTCGCAAGTCTTCCTTTCTCACCAAGGGCAATGTCCACTCCTCTCCCGCGTTTTCCGGAAGCACGGTCTATTTCGGCAGCGAAGAGTATGTCTACGCCTTAAATCCCAATGCGGGAAGTTCCGGCGGCGGCACGGGCACTACCGTGAATCAGGTAAAATGGCGGTCCCGTGTTAATGGGGAGGTAAACTCTTCTCCGGCAGTTTCCGGCGGCATAGTGTATGTGGGTACTGATGACGGCTATCTCTATGCGTTCAGCGAAAACACAACCAGTGCCAGTTCTGCAGCTCTTTTCCCCGGGCTCGAGACCGGCCTGAACTGGCGGGTGCTCGCGACCAATACCACGAATGAGCCGCTCTGGAAAAGAAAAACCGGCGGAAAAATCCTTTCTTCTCCCGCGGTCACCCCTCCCATACCATCCAATGTTTCCACGGCGGCCGCTGCCGCGACAAAAGAGCTGATCTATGTCGGCTCGAATGACGGCTATCTCTATTGTTATGATGACGCAGGTCAGCTGAAATGGAAGTTTTCCGCCGGCAGCCCCATTGAGTCTTCACCCGCGGTTGACAAGAACGGGGATATTTACTTCGGGGCGAATAACGGCAACGTCTATGCCCTGTTCTCTGACGGCGCCCTCAAATGGATATACCCGACCGGCGGCCCGGTGCGCTCCTCGCCCGCCATCGGCCCGGACAAAAGGCTCTATGTCGGCTCGGATGACGGCTATCTCTATTGCATCGGTGAGAGTGATGAAGAGAACCGGGAGCCTGATTTTGTCATTGTGGATACCGCCAATCCCGCTTCCATTGCAAATGATGATAACCCGACCATTATTACCGCGGCGGTAACATCTCAATCGAGTGATCCCAATATCCTGACCCGCATTGCTGCGGTAACTGCTGACCTCACACCGCTGCAGCTTACCGGTTTCTCCGACCCGGCGGGCACGGATGTGATTGACATCACCACCGTCTCCATGCTCGATGACGGGACCGGTGAAGACGCTGCCGCGCGTGATGGCATATTCACCTTTGCCTTTGGCATCACGACCGATTCAGCCACTATCGGGTATGACGGCGGCATTTACACCTATTATCTTCCGGAAACTTTGCTTCAGGTCGGCCCGGTTCCCATCATGGTAACGGTGGAGGACATCTACGGCCACCGGGTAAGCAAGCCATTTCCGCTGAACATAGCGCAAAAAACCAGAGGCTTTCTTGCCCCGAACGAGACCATTGCCACCCCGATTGCGGTGAACAACCGGTTGAACCAGCAGACCCTCGGTATATCGTTCACTGCCGGCAGGCCGATCATTCTCAGCATCACCCCCAACCAGGGAAGCCCCGGCCTGGTGCAGATCGCCATTTCAGCGCAGAATACCAATTTTCTCAGGAACAAGACACGGGTGGAAATTTTTAATGACACCGGGGTGCGGATTGCCAAGGCCGAACCGATTCCGGGCACGAACCAGGTGGTGGTGCTGAGCGATACGTCGCTCACGGCTATTCTCTCCATCCTTGACCCGACCCAGGTCACTTCAGGCACCCTGTTTGATACCTGGGATGTTGTGGTAACAACGCCGTTTGAGTCAGGGGCTGATTGCACCATGCCGGGGGCCTGCGAGGTAGTGGTTCTGAAAAACGGCTTCACCATTACACCCACCACCACATCAACAAGTGCTTCCATGGCCGCGCCGCTTGCGCTTAAAAGCCTTGCGTCATTTTCACCTGCGATTCTGGCGGTGACGGAGACTGCATGCAATTTTACCCTGGATGCGGTCAACGCGGCAGGGGCGCCCGCGGACCATTCCCCGTGGATATTCAACGGCGACTACGTGCGCAACATAGCTATTGAGCAGGCATCAGGCGGCCAGTGGAGCTTCAGCCTTTCTCTCGGGGCGTGCACTGACAGCAAATCATTCAAGATTGTGACCGGAGGCAGCAATAACGGCTATGTGACCGGCCAGATAACCAACGGCTACACCAGTAACCGGATCGACGGGGTCACCATAACCGCGCTTACCGGCGAGGGCCTTGCTGCCACCGGAAATTCCACGGTAACATCAGGCGGCGGCTACTACATGCTGCCCCTGCCTGCCACCAGGGATAAATATACTGTTATTGCCTCAAAGGACGGGCTGGTTACTATTAAAGATGATGTGCTGGTCACAGCTGACCAGGAGACGCGCCAGGATTTTACCCTCAAGGCTGAGTTAAAGTGCCCTATTACCACGGCGCTCAAGGGGGGGAATCTGAAAAATTTTTATGCAGTTCGCGACCGGCTGCTGCTCAAGAGCCCTCAAGGACAGCGCTGGGTGGCCCTCTATTACCGCTACGCCCCCGAGGTGACTTGCATTATTCTCGCGAACGCTTCCTTCAGGAAACAGGCCACGGCTTTTATTGCAAGCGCTTCCCTTGAGGCAGGAAAACTGCTGCGAGGGGAAAAGGTGGATGGCGGATTGAAGAGCAGGCTGGCGGCATTAATAGAGACCCTCAGGAAACAGGCAAGCCCGGAGCTCAGGCAGGCTTTGAGCGCGGGAAAAGAAGCTATCCTTTCATTTCTCCGGACTGAGCAGTAAAATCACTTCCCTAAGAAAACAATCATAGCACCCCGCCGTCATTGCGAGCGAAGCGCGGCAATCTCAAACGCTCTCCTCACTTCCCGATTACCGTAACCTTCGTTACCTCGATAACTTGCTCGGTTATCTCCCTGAACGTCCCGGCCTCCGGGATACTTCTCTTTCTCGTGTAGAGTCTTCCGCTGATCTTAATTTTCGTTTTGTCTTTAAGCGCAGACAACTCCTGTGCGCGGTCCCCGCTGAGGCGATACTGCCCGCCGGCAGCCATTATTGCAGGCCCGGAAAAGGGGTGATCCAGACTTTTAACGTAGCTGCCTTCAATGGTAATCTCTCCAGCTGTTGCTGTTTTCATGGTACACCCGCTCAATGTTATGACAATGCTATAGACTGCCAGGTGTAGCAGCAGAAGCTTTGCTGATTTCATTTCGCACCTCATCTCATGAAGCTTTCAGCTTATAGCTGTTAGCCCTTTTTTTGTTTTCTCTTTTTTTCGCTGAACGCTGACCACTGACAGCTAACAGCTGCTAAGTCTGATAGCTTTAATCCTCTCCAGAACCGGCGGATGGCTGTAGCTCAGGAATACCTTCAGCGGATGCGGGGTAAGATTGGAAAGGTTGTCAACGCTCAGTTTTTTCAGCGCCGTAATCATTGCCTCGGGTTTGCGATAGGTGGTGGCCGCGTAGGCATCAGCCTCATACTCATGCTTTCGTGAGAGCATGGTGCCGGCAATGGAGAGCACCATCTCGATGGGCGCGTAGAGAAAGCCGAAAAAGAGCAGGCTCGCATAGATCGAGGTGTGCTCCATCCTGAACGCGGCAAAGAGCCCTTTGTTATTGATAAAGAGAGACAGGATAAAAAACATCAGCCCGGTGGTCGCGATAGAGATACAAACGGATTTCAGAATATGTTTTTTCCGGTAATGCCCCATCTCATGGGCAAGCACTGACACCAGCTCATCAACTGTCTGTTTTTCAATCAGGGTGTCAAACAGCACAATGCGCCGAAACCGGCCGAAGCCGGTGAAGAAGGCGTTGGATTTGCTGGAGCGCTTTGACGCGTCCATCGTGAAAACACCCTTCATCTTGAATGCTTGAGCGCGGGCATACTCCTCAATGGCTGCTTTCAGCTCGCTCTCCTTAAGGGGAATAAACTTGTTGAAGAGCGGCATGATGACGACCGGCGCGATGAAGCTGAGAAACAGCTGGATCACGGTCACCGCTCCCCAGCAGTAGAGCCAGGCCCAGGGGCCGGTCTTTTCAAAAAACCAGAGGATAACCGTGAACACTATTCCGCCGATGAGGGCGGTAAGCAGCCAGCCTTTGACGATATCCAGGATAAAGGTCTTAACCGTGGTCCGGTTAAAGCCGTACTTCTCCTCTATCACAAAGGTGGCATAGGCTGAAAAAGGAATATGAATGAGCTGCGAGACGAACAGCAGGATGCCGGTAAAAACAAGCCCGGTGGGAATCGGCCCCAGATTGAAACTTCGGGCCAGCGCATCAACATAATTGAAACCGCCCAGCAGTATAAAGGCAATCGTGAGCGGGGTAAAAAGCGTTTCCGTGATAAGACCGAACCGGGTGTTTTCCTTCAGGTAGCGCTGCGCGGTCTGGTACTTTTCTGCATCATAGTAGCCGGAAAATTCTTCAGGAAGCGCAGTTTTAAGATGCCGTATGTTCAGAATTTCAACGACAACGTCAAGAATATAACTGCCGATTAAAATGACCAGTATAAAAAGAAGATAGGCGTTCATGCAGTCCCCATAATAGCAATCAGCCCCAAATCTCGAAGGCCTTCGGGATTTAGGGATCAGTCTTTTGTTTAGTTCACAGTTCTTTTTCTGGTTACCTGATATCTGGCCGCCTTCTCCTTTACCTTAAACCCGATGGATTTACGTGGGGGAGCGGGCAGTAGGGGCGGGTCAATTAAATTCATTATCCGCTGCAGTATGCCGACAATCGCAACTTCATGAACGTCCAACCGCTCTGTCAGTTTCTTTTCAAGCTCTGCCAGCTTTTGTGCCAGTGCCTTATTATTTACAAAGGTTCCCCGCATTTTAATAAATGCCCGCACCACGAAAACACTCATCTCTATGGCTTTTGGACTGTTGAGTACATTTGCTGCCATTATGGCGCCATGCTCGGTAAAGACATACGGTTGATATTTTAAATGCTGACCTCTCTTTAAGGTCGCAATTTGCGACCTTAAACGCTGCCAATTTTGTGCTTCTTCCTTTGTTAATTGATACATAAAATCATCCGGGAACCTCTTTATATTCCTCTTTACCTGCTCATTAAGCCGTTTTGTGGAAACACCATAAATTTCAGCCAAATCAATATCTATAATTACCCTTTGGCCACGCATGGTATAAATTCTTCTTCCAATATCTTCAGACTCATACCTGGATAGTTTATCTTTCATCGCTGGCGCCTTTTTTGAGAACTATGAATCACTTCTATTATATATTAGCTATCAGTCCCGAAAACTTTCGGGGTCAGCGATAATGTTTGATTGTATCTTACGGGAAAGTATATAGCAGATAACAGGAAGGCTGCACAAGTGTATTGACCAAACCGTGGACTCAGGGAAGGTTTTTTCAACTCAGCACTCATCGCTCGGAACTCAGCACTGCAGGGCCAAAACCTTGCGCGGAGGCGGGTTACTCTTATTTCTTTACCGGTTTCGCGAGATATGTCTCAACAAAACTCCTCGGTGTGGTGCCAATGACGATTTTCACTTCCTGCCCCGGACCTTGGCGATCGCAGCAGTTATGTCTGATGGTTTTATCCCGGCCAGCTTCACTTTTTCCCGCGTATCGGCAATCAACCTGTCAAAATCTTCCATTGCCGGGGGGGAGATGGTTTTCAGAATCACAACATCATTTTCACCCATTACAACGAACTGAGAACCGGCCCGCAGGTTCAGCCGCTTTCTAATGGTCTCCGGTATCACCACCTGACCCTTTGAAGACATTTTTGTTGTCGCAATATCTGCCATGGCATATCTCCTGGAAAATATAATCTTACCGGTAAGATTATAGGACAGTTGGCTGATAATGGCAAGAGGATTTAGGGGTGGGGCGAAAAAGCGCTATCCCGCAATAGATGCTCAGAACTTTTCCAGAGACACGGACCACTGGCCACGAGGCACAAGTCACTCAAAACTCAGCACTCATCGCTCGGAACTCAGCACTTCTGTGTCGTGAGCTTGTCGAACAGATGAATGTTCAATCACAATATGACACATGAAAATTTGACCCTCGCCCCTCCCCATTGCCAAAAGCCTCATCCTGTCGAATACGAGCCGCCTGATCCTAATTCAAATAACAGGGATGCATTTTGCAGCAGGTTTTCTTCTTCGTTTAAGCTGATTCAGTGCAAAGGCATCAATATCTTTTTCTCCCGAACGCAGGAAGTCGAGAAAGTTTAACCCCTTGTACTTGCAGGTTTCGCATATGCTCAGCAGGATAAGATAGTCGCGAAGCCCATTTTCTGTTGTCACTCCGCTAAAATCCCTTCGAAGCAAAACGAATGGCTTAATTGCATGTTCGGCATTATTGTTGTTCCATGGGACCCCGTCGTAATTGAGAAAAGTAAAAAGCTTGGAGCGATTTTTTTCAAGGCGAATCTTGCATTTTGCTGCCGTTTCACTGGCATAATGTTTCTTTGACAGGCGTTTAAAAAAACGATCCGCGCCAATTTTATGTTTGCAAAGGAAACGTGATTTCAAACCAAACTGGTCCACCGTCTCAATCATTGGTTTAACCAAACTGGCAAAGTCAGTAACGAGAGACTTAAATTCCTCGTTAAAGGGTTCTTTGTATAGAGCCTCATTTAAATCTCGAATTAAGTGGATTAAACATTTTTGCTGGGGGCAGTTCAGCGAATCATAGGCTGTATAGAAGTCGGAGACCAGAACTCCTTTGAAGTCCTTGAGCAAACCCGTCAACAGTTCACCTTCACGAGTCGGAGCATAGATATAAACGACCTCCTCAAGGCTGGTGAATACCCACACATAACCAACCCCTTTATCTGAATTAACGGTTGTTTCATCAGCCTGCACCAGAAAACCCGAGACTATTTTTTGAAGGAGCCTGTCATAGGTATGCTTGTAATCAACTGCAACCTTGCCTTTAAAACTTTGAGCAGCACCACGCGCAAGATTGTATCCCAGTATATGATTTAGGAACATAGTTACACCATTTAAAGACAATCTTAGATCTATATTGAGATAGGCCGTTAATGCCTGAATATCCGGTCCAAATTTCTCACCATTCCAAGGTCTGTCAGTGTTCTGGAATGTAGCATTACAAGAGGTGCATCGATATCGATAAAATAAATATTTTGTTATCCATTTTTTTATTCCAAACCGGCTGAATTTAATATCAGAAACAATTTTTGCACAAGTTTGATGCTTGTAAAGTTTGGGTTCTCCACATAGCGGACATTTCGGTGGCGGCGGCCAGCGTATTACTTTGTTGACTCGGGGCTTTGCCCGTGCTTTCTTTGAGGCGGCTTTAGCGATTTTATTGAGTTGATGATTTGACTTCAGCAATATTTTTTCTCTTTGGTAATCCCAATATGCTGCATGATTGATTTCTTCAAGTTCTGCCATGGCAAAAATATTTTTCTGAAACTTAAAGGGGTTATATCGGGGCAAAGTATCAGTGTTTACAACATCGATGGGTTTGGAGTTTGACAAATCGCTTTTTGATGTCAAAATCCCCAGATAATCTGTCAATCCTGCCAGTGCCTCACAGTCCTCTGAATTGTATATGGTTAGCTTTTGCTTCAGGAAAGGATTATGTGAATACTCCCATCCTTTTCGCCAAATGATCGATTGTATTCCTGAAGCATTTGGTTCCGACCATTTAAAGCCCAAAAGCCCTGCAATCTCTTTAAGCCCGTTGGAATAGACCGGAAAATAAATCTGTGCGTATATTGTTAAAAGCAGGTTCAAGGGATTCTTGATAATTGTAGACAAAGGGGATGACTCGTCCAAGTCGCCATATCGTTCACACATTTCTTTGATAAAAACCTTTTCATAGTTTCCGTAACAAATCAGCACCGGGTTCTCCACGGTTGCCAACAGACATAGAAATTCATACCAAATATTTATTTCGTCTGTTTCGTTATCCGCCCACAGGCTATACTGGCAATCCGAGTCGTTCCTTCTAAAACGCACGCCAATAAGATAATAAAAAACGCTGTCCGGCAACCCCTCAACATCCAGATAAACAGGTGTTCCATCGATTTTTAGTTCGGGTCTCCCCACGACATACATCTTTTTTTCTCGAATCGCCAGAGCCTTCAGTGCATGATAATATTTCTCATGTTTATACCTTATACGCCTGGGCCGCCGCCTTGGTCGGAAGGTATAAGAAAGCTGAGTGATGGTGAAAATGCCTTTGCCATGGAGTTTCTTCCGCTCCTTATCTGTCATCCGGGCAAGCAGGCTGAGTTCGTCTTTCTCAATTGCTTTTTGGCGGCAGTGCTGTTGAAATTCACATTCAGCACAGTGCCGATTCAAGATAAGGTCGGGCGACGATCCTGCCGAAAGCAGTTGGACAATTTTATCGATTGCTTTTTGAACCTCGCCTTCAAGAGAATCGGTCTTTACTCTAAGCGCAGTATGGTTGTCGCCGTGAAGGATTTTACCAAGATTGACTTTGCGCCCGAGCGCTTTCGACAACACAAGTGCATCAAATGCAAGTAGCAGTTTGTCGCTTTTTGTGGGTTTATTGTTAAAAACATATCGAACAGGCATAAATTGAGCGGACTTCCCTCGTCCTTCTGACGGAGCCCGTTCCACTGCATGAATCATTGATTCCAGATTCTGTGCCCGAGCCACGAAGTCAATGGCCAGCCGCCATGTTGCCGTCTTTAGATTTTTCAATTCAGACGGATTGGTGACAAAGCTGTCTGGTTCGGCTTCCATCGTCAGGCGTTTGATCCCATCGCTGTGGCAGATATCGTTCTGCGCTTGCAACCATTCGGCATAAGCATTGCCGGTTCCTGCTTCACCAAGCGATTTGAGATAACATTTGGTCGCGCATTTGAGATAGGCTTCAAAAAGTTGGGGGTTGATTATCATAATAATTTGCCCTCCAAGAATAACGAGGCTAATTGATGCATACCTTTTAATATAGCCGTCAGCTTTCAGCATTTAAAGTAGTGCAGAGCGATGAGTAATGAGTGATGAGTTTTTTTTAAGTTTTTATTTGATAAATTTCAAAAGACGGTTAAAATTTAGAACATAAGAACCAGGACACAGAGGGATCTCCGTGTTCTCAAACGAAGGTTTATAGCTGTTGGCTGTTAGCTTGCAATATTTTTTTCTCGGTGCTCTCAGTGGTTAGGTTTTGACAGCATTTTTTACGCAGGAGGGATTAATCATGCAGCCCCTTCATATCAAAATAATTTCAGCCTGTGTATTTGCGATGGTACTGTTCTGTTTCTCCTGCCCTGCTTCGTCCTTTGAGATTACCAGCCAGGATTTTAAGAACAACCAGCCGATACCTTCCATTCACACCTGTGACGGCAATGATGTTTCTCCACAGTTCTCCTGGTCCGGCGCGCCGGCTGAAACAAAAAGTTTCGCCCTCACCTGCATCGACCCTGACGCGCCATCAGGAAACTTTATCCACTGGCTTGTCTATGACATACCGGCGAGCACAACAAATTTTGTTCAGGGCGGACCACTGACTTTCAATGTAAAAGAAGCGGTAAATGATTTCGGCAGAAAACATTACGGCGGTCCCTGCCCGCCTTCAGGAACACACCGTTATGTTTTCACCGTGTATGCTTTAAAAAAAGAAAAGCTTGAGGGCGTTACGAAGAACAATTTTCTGCAGAAAGTGAGCGAGAACCAGCTCGCAAAAGCGCTGTTAACCGGGCTCTACAAGCGGCGCTGAGCGCTGTCAAGCTTTTTGCTGTGGAAAACAGTTTTTTAGCATCCGGCAAAATCAATAATAATCGATCAAATTTTTTAACCAACTGAATTTGCATCACTTTTTTATTGCTCAAAAATTGAGCAATGTGCATACTCCCCTTATTTCAAGCCCTCCCCCTTGCCTTGCAAGCCTGGTTTTCCACAGGCATTTAACAGCTCCTGTGGATTGCATGACCGGTATGTTGTTGCCATGCTTTGCTGGAGCGCTCGCGAGGCTTTCAGATCTATTGACTGAACGTTAAGATTATGAAATTAATGAAACTGATTCTGATCGCTGAACGCTGTCTGCTGAAAGCTATTCATCATGAAAGTCTTTCTACTCTTTCCCCCCGTATCTGATCCGCGCGGCCCGCATCTCGCGCCTGCCGCGCTTGCCGCAGCTTTACGCAATGCAGGCTGTGACGTAGTGCTGCAGGACCTTGATCTGAAGATGACTCTCCACCTTCTTTCTCCTGACAATCTCGCGCAGCATCTGCGCCGGGCGGAAGACGTATTAAAATCCCTTGCCAGTAAAACCAATGAAGATGACTGGGAGATGCTTGCCTGGCGCCAGAAGCTCGGCCAGAGCATTGACGACGCGCGGGCAGTGATTCCTGACATGCCGGAATATCTCGCGCAGCTGCGAAGTGATACATTTTATGACAGCCCGTCCTATTTTACAGCCCGCCGCGCCATAGACAAGGCCCTTGCTCTTATCTGCGCGGTCTATGACCGGAATCTTCAATATAAAATGGACGGCCAGTTTTTTGCCACCCGCTACAAGGAGCATCGCCTCGATGAACTGCTGCAGGCGGTCAACGATACGGAGAGAAATCTGTTCGGCCAATTCTATCCCGCTGTTGTGCTGCCGGAAATCATCGCGGAGAAGCCTGACCTGGTTGGCATATCTATTCTTAATTTTCAGCAAGTCATCCCCGGCCTGACCCTGGCAAAACAGCTTAAAAATAAAGGGCTGCGGGTGGTCATCGGCGGCACCGTCTATACTAAATTCGTGGAGTCGCTGGCTGCCGCGCCTGAGTTCTTCAAACTCTGTGATGCCGTGGTGGTGTATGAGGGAGAATCCGCCCTCGTTAAATTAACCAGGGCAATCGCGGAAAATCCCTTGCAGCCTGATCTAAATAATATTCCCAACCTTATCTGGTTTGACGGAGAAAAAGTCCGGGTGAATGAGCCGTTTCATGCAGAGGCTATCACGCAGCTTCCCTGCCCTGACTTCAATGGCCTGCCGCTTGATAACTACCTTGCTCCAAGCGTGGTACTTCCCTACAACCTCGGCAAAGGCTGCTACTGGAACAGCTGCCGGTTCTGCGAAATTTCATACATCAATAACCTGCCCGGCAGCAGCTTCCGTGTAAAACCTGCCCGTTTAATCGTTGACCAGCTTCACGAGCTCTCTGAGCGCTATCACACGCCGTTTTTCCAATTCACCGATGAATCATGCTCTCCGGAACTTCTGGAAGAGATCGCAGATATTATTATTGCCCGGAATTTGAAGTTCTATTATCTTTGCTACGCGCGCCTTGAGCCGGGCTTTACCGTGGAGCGCCTGAAAAAACTGCGGCAGAGCGGCCTGCGAAAGCTCATGTTCGGCCTTGAATCAGGCTCGGATGCGACGCTGCAGAAAATCAACAAAGGTATCACCCCTGGCCAGGCTGAAAAGGTTCTCAGTAACTGTGCTGCAGCGCGCGTCAATGTCCGGCTGTTTGTGATACTGGGGTTCCCGGGCGAGACACTGGAACAGGCCTGGGAGACCAGGAATTTCCTGCGCCGCGCTGCGCCAATACTTCGTGACCCGCTCAACAGCTTTGAGGTTAATCTATTCCATCTGGACAGCAACTCCTGTTATGGTAAACTGGGTGAGGAATTCGGCATCACCTGGTCGGGGAAAAAAGAAGGCGAATTTTATCTCGGCGGTGACCGGTTCACCTGCAAGGGCGGTATGGATAAGCGCACCCTTCATCAGTTTATCGGCGAAGTCAGAAAAGAGATGTACACTCTGGCAGATGTTGCCCTGAAGCACAGCGGCTGGGAAGAATATTCCCTGCTGACCATTTGTCATAAGGAAAGTGCTGAGTTAAAAGTTTTAAGTTTTTAGTTACGCGTTGTGAGTGTTAAGCTGCTCAGCACTCGTTACTCGTGACTCGTTACTAATCAAGAACACAATTGAGGGCATCCTATGAAGAAGGCAAAGATTGCAGGCTGGAGAGGAAAAATCCTGAAGGTTGACTTAAGCAGCGGCAGCATCAGGGAAGAGGAGCTTCCGCAGGAGCTGATGAAAAACTATATCGGCGGCTCCGGCTTGAACGCGCGGCTCTTTTATGATCTCATGCGCGAGCACCCCCACGCTGACCCGCTCTCTCCTGATAATCCCCTCATCTTCGGCTTCGGCCCGGCCGTGGGCACCACCTTCCCCTGTGCCACACGCTTCACGGTCACGGCCAAAGGCCCGCTGACCGGAATCTTCGGCGATTCCAATGCCGGGGGGTTCTTCGGCGTAAAAGCAAAACAGGCGGGCTATGACCATATTGTGTTCACCGGTACATCCGCAACCCCGGTAGCGCTTCTCATTGAAAAGGGAAAAGCCCCGCAGCTGGTAGACGCAACCGGTTTGTGGGGCCTTGATACCTATGAAACAGATGACCGCATCCACGAGCAGTACGGCAGCTGCGAGTCAGCGCGCATCGGGCCGGCAGGAGAAAACCTGGTGCGCTACGCGAATATCTTTTCCGGCACCAAGCGCGTGGGCGCCAACGGCAGGGCCGGCATGGGATGCGTGATGGGCTCGAAAAAGCTGAAGGCCGTGATTGTTAAAAGTGACGGCGGAGCAGTGCCGGTCGCAAATAAGCAAAAACTTGACAAGCTGGCCGCGCACTACCGAGAAATCTGGGGCCAGGGGCCGGGAACAGCTGCCAATGCAGAATACGGTACGCTGATTTTAATAGCCCAGATCGGGGCAGAGGCTGCCATTAAAAACGATCAGGAGCACATCAGCCAGGAACAGCTTGACCAGTATGACCTGGAACTGTTCTTAAATAAATATAAGAGCGGCAAGACCGCGTGCTATCGCTGCCCGGTGGGCTGCTCCCAGAAGTGGAAAGTTGACGACGGCCCCTACCAGGGAAAAAGCGGGGACAAGATAGAATTCGGCCACTACCTGCATCTGGGCCCTCTGCTCGGCATTTTTGATTTCCCCGCCATGTTTCACCTTGCTGACATGACCAACCGCCTGGGCATGGACTGCACACAGTTCGGCTGGAACCTGGCAATGGCCATGGAATGCTTTCAGCGCGGCATCCTGGGATCCGAGGCGACCGACGGGATAGAACTTAACTGGGGAGATACGGAGATGGCCGCGAAGATGATGCAGAAGACCGCCATGCGGGACGGGTTCGGCAGCATCCTTGCAGAAAATATCCCGGAGATGATCCGGCGGCTCGGCCCTGAATCAAAGCCTTACGGGTTTCACACCAAGGGCATGACCTTTCCCTACAACCGCAAGGAGGTGATGCCCATGGGCCTGGCCTCGTCTGTTGGCGCGCGCGGCGCCGATCACATGAAGGGGCACCCGTTCTCAGGTCTCGTTGGTGCGCGGGAGATGCTGGAGCGGATTTTCGGCAAAGATATTCCGGAAGAGATTACCGATCACCGCAGCC
>Ga0209777_10000877_pt1 | contig 46406 bp, 41 predicted proteins | sample FrelakmetHBP12HB_FD_187147 | JGI IMG/M metagenome (GOLD analysis project Ga0209777, IMG submission 187147) | Freshwater lake sediment microbial communities from the University of Notre Dame, USA, for methane emissions studies -HBP12 HB (SPAdes)... | ecosystem: Environmental > Aquatic >... | reverse complement strand
TGAGCCGCAACCCGACCCCCAGGTCGGGTTTGGCCGGGTCAGGGGACCCGGCGCGGTCCAGGGGGACCGCCCCACTTAAGGCCCAGGATTAACGCCGCATTGCACTGGAACGCTCAGCGCAGCTTGTAGGTCACCGCCATGCCGTCGTTCTTTTCGAGCGACGCGCGAACAATAACCGTCTCGCAGCTCGGGCTGGTGCGGATGTAAGTGAGGAAGTCCTCCATGGCGTGCCCGGAGACGATCACGTTGTCGGCGACGATAACGGCGCCTCGCTTCAGCTTCGCCTCGATCGCCTTGAAGTACTTCATGTAATCGCTCTTCACGGCGTCGATGAAGACGAAATCGAACTCGCCCTCGATCGACGGCACCGTCTTCAGCGCATCCCCCTCAATCACCGTGACCGTATTCTCGAGCGCGACCTGCTTCAGGTTGCTCCGCGTCTCCTCGACGGCCTTCGGGCTGATGTCGAGCGAGTAGAGATGGCCGCCCGTGCGCTCGAAGCCAATGCCGATGTTGATGGCGCCGAATCCCTGGGCCGCACCGACCTCGATGCCGCGCTTCGCGCCACGGCTCTCGATCAGAATTCGGAGCACCATCGCGTCGCCGGGTGTGGTGCTCAACGAGGTTCACTGGAATTTCTCGATAAACTCCTTGCGGAACTTGTCCGAGCGCCGGTCGGAGGTTTGCGCCATGGCCTGACAAGCCCAGCCTAATATTCCGCCTAACGCCAGCACGGTGATTCCAGTTCGCCTCATCATTCCTCAGCTCTCCTTGCGGCAAGACCAGACTACACGGCGGCGGGCAGCCGTGTCCCGAGGCCGTCGAATTATGGCGAGTTGCCGAGTTCCGAGCACGATGCGGCAACGTCGCAGCCTGGGGTGCGATGAGGGCGCGGGCCCTCACCGGTTCAGCGTGAACTCGACTGTGATCTCGGTGGCAACTTCCACCGGCGTGCCGTTCAGCAACGTGGGGCTGTAGGTCCACTGCCGCACGGCCTCGACCGCGGCAGGCACCAGCACGGGATGGCCGAAGAGGACGCGCAGCTCGCGCACACGGCCGTCGGTGCCGATGATGGCGGCGAGCTGGACCACTCCCGAGATGCGCGCCGTAATGGCGAGCTTCGGGTAGCTCGGCACCAGGCGGTTCGTGAGTTTCGCCTGCTGCACGTTGCCCCCGACGTTCACGATGGCGGGTCTGGCCGGCGCGACCTTCACAGGTTCAGCGCGAACCGGCGGGACGAACGGCGGCGGAGGAGCGGCCATTTGCGAAGGGAACGGCGGCGGCGCGCCGACCACTCCGTTCGGGTCTCCGAGTACGCCGCACGCGGGACCGCTGCACGGCGGGCCCGAGAAGACCGGCGCGGAGGCGACCTCTTCCGGATCGCTGAGCACCGGCACTTTGTCGGGAATCGCGGCCGGCGCGGTGAATCTGCCGGGTCTGGTCTCCCTGACGACGGTGACTACCTGCACGACGGTCCCGCGGCCCGGGTTCGGGCTGCCGAGGCGCACCGGTGCGGTCAGTGGCGGAACCAGGAGACGCGAGCGCGGGAGTTTCTCCGTGAAGATGAGCGGCAACACAGCCACCAATGCCACGGCGCACAACTCTCCGGCGAACGAAACAGGCACGGTCCAGGCGCGGCGCGTTCTCGCCGCCCCGAGAAGGAACGTCTGCTCGAACATGTCCGGCCTCCTTTTACCCGCCTGTATAGACACCGGACGCCGGAGTAAGTTCCTGGGTTGCAGGGGGACGGACTCCTCTGTCCCAGCAAAGCCCGTGGAAAGAGCAGTCCGTCCCCCGGTTCAGGCCGGACGTCCCGCAACGCCTTCGAGAGAGTACGGCGGTGACACCTCTCCCACCACGGTGAGATCCGTGCGGAAGGAAGAGCCGGCTACTTCAACACGTTGATTGTCCCGCGGCACTTCGCGGCGCCGCAGGAACAGCGGACGCTTTCCATGTCCTTGGCGAACCGGTAGTCCACAGTGAGTTCTTCGCCCGGCTCAACCGCACGGCGGCTCATGTAGATGACATGCCCCTTCATCACCGCGGAGAACAGGTTCGGCTCACAGGAATGGTTGATGAGCTCGGCCCCGCTGCCCCCGACCGCGCCGTCGATGCACCAGTAGGCGTTCAGCTCGAAAAGGTAGACGTGCTTGCGATTCGCGCGGCGCTTGATCTCGCGGCGGCTGATCTTCTCACCCGTGTATTCGATGACCTTGCGGCGGGCGGGAATGGGCTCGAGCGCGAAAACTCCCCAACGATGGATGTCCGAGCGACGGACCTCGATATGGTAGAGCGCGTACTCGGGGTCGATCTTCGGGGTAATCTCCACTGCCGAAGGCCATCGAAAGCAAACGGCCGGCCGCTCAGGCGGCCAGCCGGCTTCATTCTAACGAGTGGCGCCACTCACTGTGCCGACGCCTTGCGGTTGAGCACGTCGATGAGTTCCTGGACGGCGGCGGCGCTCTTCTGCAACTGGGCCTGCTCCTCCGGCGTCAGGCGGATCTGGTAGATCTGCTCGACGCCGCCCGCGCCCAGCTTGACCGGCACGCCGACAAAGAGCCCGTTGATGCCGTACTCGCCCTGGAGATATGCCGCGCACGGCAGGACCTTCTTCTTATCTCTGAGGATGGATTCGGCCATCTCGACCGCGGCGGCCGATGGGGCGTAATACGCGCTCCCGGTCTTGAGGTACTTCACGATTTCGGCGCCGCCGTTTCGTGTCCGGGTAACGAGGCGCTCGATGGCGGCCTCATCGAGCAGCTCCGCCAGAGGAATTCCTGAAACGCTGGTGAGGCGAACCAGAGGAACCATCGTGTCGCCATGGCCGCCGAGCACCATCGCGGCAACGTTCTCCACAGAGACGTCGAGCTCGCGGGCGATAAAGGTGCGGAAGCGGGCGGTATCGAGCACGCCGGCCATGCCGACGACGCGGTTCGGGCTGAATTTCGAGGCTGTGAAAGCGGTCCAGCACATGGCGTCCAGCGGATTGCTGACGACGATGAGCACGGCCTCCGGAGAGTACTTCGCCGCCTGTTCCGCGGCGGGCCGCACGATGTCGTAGTTCGCCATCAGCAGATCGTCGCGGCTCATTCCCGGCTTGCGTGGAAAGCCAGCCGTGATGATGACGATATCGGAATTGGCGGTGGGCTCGTAATCGTTCGCGCCCGTGATGAGGACGTCGTAGCCCTGCACGGGGCCCGACTGAAGCAGATCGAGGCCCTTGCCTTGCGGCACGCCCTCGATAATGTCCACCAGAACGACGTCGGCCAGTTCTTTCTCCGCGATCCGCAGGGCGCAATTTGCCCCGACGTTGCCTGCCCCGACGACCGTGATTTTCTTACGCATGCGATTCCTCTCCCTCATGTACGAGTGATTTGAGCAACAAAGGACTGGAGCTATTATAGCCGACACGAAACCGAGGTTCGGATGCGAATAGCCGGGTGCGCGACTTGAAAGTGGCGAGACTCCGAATTCCGAAGGAAAACGCGGGTATCTGAGCGTAGTGGTACGCAAGGACGCTACACCAGCCCGGAGGGCGACACAGAGTAGCCCATGGCGTGAGCCATGGGAAAAGCGGCGCGTCCGGAAAAGCCCCCGGCGGGGGCGGAAGATGGCGACGCCGCGATCTTTCGCCCCGTGCCGGGGCTTGGTGAATCTGGCGACTCCCCATGGCTCACGCCATGGGCTACTTTCTTGCGCTCTTACGAGCTTTGATTTGGACACTACAGAATCCCCACCTTCTTGTCGCACACCCTGCGAATAGTCCGCCGCAGCAGTGCACTAACACGTCCGGAGAACAAGCATTCGCGGACCATACCAACCGAAGCGGAAGCGGGGCTGCTAGAATTCGTGGGGAGCAACCGGTTTCATGCGGCAGCGAGTGGTCATCATCGAAGACGAAGCGGACATCGTAGAGATGGTGCGCTACAACTTCCGCAAGGAGGGGTTCGAAGTCGACAGCTACGCGCGCGGCAGAGAGGGCCTGGAGGCTGTACGGAGAAGCCCGCCCGACCTGCTGCTGCTCGATATCATGCTGCCGGATGAGGACGGCCTCACCATATGCCGGCAACTCCGGGCGGACGAACGCCTCCGCGGCCTTCCGGTGGTGTTCCTGACGGCGCGCGGCGAGGAAGTGGACCGTATCGTAGGCCTGGAGCTCGGCGCCGACGATTACGTCGTGAAGCCCTTCAGCCCGCGAGAGCTCGTGGCGCGTGCGCGGGCGGTCTTGAGGCGGCAGCACCGCACCGCGGACCGGAGCGAAACCGCCGAGGTGCGCGGGCTGAAGCTCGATCCGCTGACACAGGAAGTGACCGTAAGGGGAGTTCCCGTGGAGCTGAGCGCCCTGGAGTTCAAGCTGCTCTACTTCCTGGCATCCCACCCCCGGCAGATCTTCAGCCGCGAGCGTCTGCTGGACGAGGTCTGGGGCCGTGACTACTCGGTGACGCCGCGGACGGTGGATGTGCACATCCGGCGTATCCGCGAAAAAATTGAAACGCAGCCCGACAATCCGGAGTACATCGGCACCGTGCGCGGCGCCGGTTACCGGCTGATCGGTACGCAGGAGCCCTGACTTGTCACTGCGCAGCCCGATCTTCCGCAAGCTCCTGGTGAGCGCCTTCGCACTCATCGCGATCACCATTCTGCTCCTCGACTATTTCCTGAGCGGGTTCATGGCCCGGCGCCACACGGCGGCCGTGGAACAGCAACTGGCCGCGGAAGAGCGTGTGCTGGCGGGCGAACTGGCATCCGTGGAACCCGGGCGTCTGAACACATGGGTGCGGGACGCGGACCGCCGGTCGGAGGCGCGGGTGACGATCATCGACCGGGCCGGCAAGGTGCTCGCCGACTCGCAGTTCGACGCCGCGGTCATGGAAAACCACGCGACCCGGCCGGAGGTTCGGGAGGCGCTGGCCGGACGGACCGGGATGGCGTTGCGAAAGAGCGCCACGCTTGGCCGTGACCTGTGCTACGTGGCTCGGCCGGCCGCCTGCTCGGGCCAGGACGGGTGTGTACTGCGCCTCGCCTTCCCTCTGAAGAAGGTGGATGACGGGATCTCGGAGGTGCGCTCGCGGATTCTGGGCGCGTCGCTTGTGACCGCCGCAATCGCGCTCGCGATGGCATATGCGTTCTCGCGCGGGTTTACCGCGCGTATTCGCCGGCTGCAGGTCTTCGCCGAGCGGCTGGCCGAACCCGGCAACCCGGAAACGCTGCCGCGCGATTCTGACGACGAACTCGGGAAACTGGCGGCCTCGTTGAGTAAAGCCTCGGCGCAACTGCACGAGCTGCTGGACCGCGTGGGCCTGGAATCGGCACGGCGCGAGGCGATCCTCGCGAGCATGGTGGAAGGCGTGCTGGCGGTCGATAGCGAACTCAGGGTGACCTTCTGCAACGAGTCGTTCGCCCGCGCCGTCGGGGCGCGCTTCCCGGTCCGCGCGCACCTCCCGATGCTCGAACTGGTCCGCGATCCGGGATTGCTGGATGTATTGAGCCGTGTCATCGTCACGCAGGACTCCATCAGGCAACGGCTCCAACTGGTCGCGGCCGATGTCAGGTCGTTTGAGGTGCAGGCTGCGCCGCTGGCGATGGGGTCGCGGCGCGGCGCCATCGCGATTCTGCACGACATCACCGAAATGGAGCGGCTGGAGCGCATCCGCAAGGATTTCGTGGCCAACGTTTCGCACGAGCTCCGGACGCCGTTGACCGCCATTCGAGGATATGCCGAGACTCTGCTGGACGGAGCGCTCGAGGACGAGGAGAACAATCGGAAGTTCCTCGAGGTCATCCGCGCACATGCAATCCGGCTGAACAACATCGCCTCGGACCTGCTGGTGCTCTCGGAGCTGGAATCGGGCGAGCGGCCCACCGAGCCCGAGCCCGTGGCAATTCGCGGGGCGCTCGAGGCCGCCGTCCGTACGGTCGAATCGGAAGCGCGCGTTCGCGGCGTCGCGCTCAAAGTGGGCGGCCTGGGCACGATGAAAGTGCTCGGCTACCGCATCCGGCTCGAACAGGCGTTCGTGAACCTCCTGGACAACGCCGTCAAGTTCAACCGGCCGAACGGCGAAGTGCAGGTTGAGGCCAAACCTCTGGCCGGTGGGAATGTCGCGGTGACCATCTCCGACACCGGCATCGGCATTCCCTCCGAAGATCTGCCCCGCATTTTCGAGCGCTTTTACCGCGTCGATAAAGCGCGGTCGCGCGAAGTGGGCGGCACGGGCCTGGGTCTGTCGATCGTGAAGCACGTTGTCGAGCGCATGAACGGAACGGTTGCGGTGGAATCGCAGCTCGGCAAGGGCTCGAGGTTCACGGTGACGTTTCCCGTTTGCGGCTGACACTCTCCCTGGTGTCGTGTCCAAGGAATATTAATCAGGCCACTGGTTGGTAGACATCGTGACGGCTGGGAACCGCGATTCTAGGGGATTCCGAAGCCCGTAGTGTCCAGCTACTTGTGGCCCCCTTAATAGCTGGACAAATTGACCCCCGCGGTTCACCCCAACATCCGTGTCACTCGGCGTTGATCGGCGGGTAACAATTGTTCTGAGAGCTTTGCGTTGGCGCAGCGCATGGGTATTAGCCAAGGATAAACGCCGATGAACGCGGATTCTTCCAATTCACTGACCGCGCGTGCTCGGCGCCGTGTTTGAGGTCTCCAACACTCTTGGCGCCGGATTCCTCGAGATGACCCGGCAGAGCCTGGCCGAGCCACTGGGCCTGAACACGCTGCGTAGTACCCGAAGTCGGTAATACGCCGCCCCACCGCGGAACTCCCCCACAGGGCTCGCGGGTCTTCCCGCCGGTGTTGTCGGAATCTTCACACTCCCGTAACGCAGGCTTCATTTGTAAGTCACAGGCGGTCTCTATGCTGGCTGCATGCGACCATTTCGGTTCATTCGCTCTACGCTCGTACTTACAGTTGTCCTGATTGGCTTTTCGACCGGTGGATCTGCGGCGGGAGAGGACCCGGCGCCTCGTGATGAGGTCGCGATCCTGACGCAGCAGATCGCCGAACAGCGAAAGCAGATAGAGGCACTCCAGCAATCTCTGGCAGGGCAGCAGAAGATGCTGGACCGGTTGTCTGAAACTTCGACTCAGCAGCGCCCGCTGATCGCTTCTACCGCCCCCATGCTGCCTCCGGGCGCGACGCAGCAGATGAAGCCAGACACAAAGGCCCCGGTGAATCAGGCCAAGACGCAGTCCTCGCCCCTCTCCTTCCGAATCGGCGACGCGGACTTCACGCCGGGCGGGTTCATGGATATGACCTCGATCTTCCGCTCGACGAACAGCGGCGGTATCGGTACCTCGTTCGGGTCGATACCGTTCGGCAACACGGCCGCAGGCAAGACCACCGAGTCGCGCTTCTCAGCGCAGAACTCGCGAATCGCCCTGAAGATCACCACCAAAGCGGGCAACACGCCGGTGGTCGGCTACCTCGAGTCGGACTTCCTTGGAAACGCGCCGACCAACCTCCACGTGAGCAGCAACGCCGACACTCTCCGTATGCGGCTCTACTGGGTCCAGGTGCGGCCCGGGAAATTCGAAGTCCTTGCCGGACAGTCCTGGAGCATGATGACGCCGGGACGAACGGGCATCTCACCGGCCCCCTCCGACATCTTCTTCACCCAGGACATGGACACGAACTACCAGGTAGGCCTCGTGTGGACCCGGGCTCCCCAGTTCCGGTTCGTCTACCATGCCAACGCCAACGTGACCGCGGGACTTTCTCTGGAGAACCCGCAACAGTATACGGCCGCGAGCACTGTGCTCCCGTCCTTCGCAACCAGCCAGGTGGACCCCAACAGCAACAACAACGCTCCGAACCTTCACCCGGATATCCAGGGGAAGATCGCGTTTGACGGCAAGCCTTCCGGGCATGCGTTGCACCTGGAATTCGCTGGCATGGTGCGCAGCTCCCAGATTCAAGGGCCCACGCTCATCAAATCGACCACCCAGGGCGGCGCCGGGTCGGTGAACGGTGTCGCCGAGCTCGTCAAGAACTTCCGGCTGATCGCGACGACGTTCTATAGCCAGGGCGGCGGCCGTTACATCTATGGTCTCGGCCCTGACTTCATCGTCACGCCGACCGGTGGATTGAAGACCGTGAAAGCAGCCTCGGGTATCGCCGGTTTTGAGTACCAGGCTTCCCCGAAGGCGCAGTTGTTCGCTTACTACGGCACGGCATACTTCGGGCGCGCCTACGCACAAGACTCGGCGGGCAAATACTACGGCTACGGATACCCCGGCTCGGCGCTCTCGAACAACCGCACGATCGAGGAGTGGACCGTCGGGTACACCCACACCTTCTGGAAGAACGCGAATTACGGAGCCCTGCAGCTCATCAACCAGTACTCCTACGTGTACCGGACGCCCTGGGCGGTTCCCGCCGCGGGCCCCCTGCACGCCCACGCCAACATGCTTTACAACAACTTGCGGTACACACTGCCCTAGAACAGATCCCCCTGGCGCCGGCCGGGCGCGGGTTCGCCCCGGCCGGTGTCACGCTCTCTTCAACAGGCCGTAACAGTGCTGTAACACCAGGCACAGAAAATCAAAGGTGAGGAACACGATGCGCACATCTCTACTCGCACTCTGTCTCATCGCACTCGTCGCCTCGGCATCGGGTCAAACGATGCTGAACGGAGCGGGCGCGACATTCCCCTATCCCATCTATTCCAAATGGTTTGACGAATTCCACAAGCTACACCCGGACGTGCAGATCAACTATCAGGCGATCGGTTCCGGCGGCGGCATCCGGCAACTGGAGGCCGGCACGGTGGACTTCGGCGCCTCCGACCAACCCATGAATGACGAGCAGCTCAAGAAGCAGAAGACCGCTGTCCTGCACTTCCCCACGGTTGCCGGCGCCGTAGTTCCGACGTACAACGTGACCGGTGTAGCGCGCGACTTGAACTTCACTCCCGAGGCCCTTGCGGGCATTTTTCTCGGCCAGGTGAAGAACTGGAATGCCCCGGAGATTGCCAAGGCCAACCCGGGAGTGAAATTGCCCAGCGCTGAGATCGTCGTGGTGCATCGCTCCGACGGAAGCGGCACAACTTTCATTTGGACCGACTTTCTGTCAAAGACAAGCCCGGAATGGAAGAGCGCCGTGGGATCCGGCACGTCCGTTAACTGGCCGGCCGGCCTGGGTGCGAAGGGTAACGAAGGCGTCGCGGGGCTGGTAAAGCAGACTCCGAATTCGCTGGGCTACGTCGAGTTGATCTACGCGATCCAGAACGACATGGCATACGGGCGCGTGCGCAATGCGGCGGGCAAGTTCATCAAGGCGGATCTTTCGTCGGTAACCGCGGCTGCGGCTGCGGCGAAGGTGCCGGACGACTTCCGCGTGTCGATCACGAACGCGGAGGGCAAGGACGCGTATCCGATTGCGAGCTTCACCTGGCTGCTGATCCCCGACAAGATCGACGACGCCAAGAAGAAGGAGGCGATCGTGGAGATGCTGAAGTGGGCTCTTGGTCCGGGGCAGAAGATGACGGCTGCTCTCCACTACGCAGCGCTCCCGTCGAACGTAGTCTCGAAGGAACTGAAGGCCATCTCGAAGATTCAATAGTATGGCGATGGCGGCGCCAACGGCGGGTCTGGCGGGCGGGGCTGCCGGATGGGTGCGCGCGCTGATTGGGCGGCTGAAAACCGGCGATGCAGCCGCCCATACCGCTGCGGCGATGTTTGCCGCCATCATTCCGGTGGCGACCGTGCTGCTGGTGACGGAGCTTTGGAACAGGTCCGCCCTCGCTCGCCACAAGTTCGGCTTTTCGTTCTTCACAGGCCAGGTTTGGGACCCGATCGCCGGGCAGTTCGGGGCTCTGCCTTTCATTTACGGCACCGTGATCACGTCGCTCGTAGCGCTGCTGATCGCGGTGCCGCTCGGTTTGGGGGCGGCCATCTTCCTTGCGGAGATGGCGCCCCCCCGAATCTCGGACGCACTGACATTCGTGATTGAGCTGCTGGCCGCCGTCCCCAGCGTCATCTTCGGGCTCCTGGGCATATTTGTCCTCGTGCCCTTCATGCGCGAAGTGGCCCAGCCGTTCCTCATGAAGACCCTCGGGTATCTGCCGCTGTTTTCCGGTCCCAATTACGGCGTGGGAGTGCTGACCGCGAGTGTCGTGCTTGCCATCATGCTGCTGCCGTTCATCGTTTCGATCTCGCGCGAGGCCCTGCTGGCCGTGCCCCGCGACCAGCGTGAAGCGGCCCTTGCCGTCGGTTCCACTCGCTGGGAAGCGGTTTCGAAAGTCGTGGTGCCGTACGCGCGGCTGGGCATCATCAGCTCCGTGTTTCTCGCGCTGGCACGAGCGCTGGGCGAGACGATGGCGGTTACCATGGTCATCGGGAATAACCCGAAGATCAGCGCATCGCTGCTGGCGCCGGGATACTCGATCGCCTCTGTAATTGCTAACGAGTTCACGGAAGCGACTGACGATCTTCATTTGAGCGCGCTCATCGAGCTGGGGCTGGTTCTCTTCCTGCTGACGATTGTCTTCAATGGCCTGGCGCGGCTCATGGTTCTCGCGACCACGCGGCGAGGGACGGCGCACCCATGATCTGGCGTAAGCTCGTCAACTTCGTCATGCTCGGCGTCACCGCGTTGTGCACGCTGCTGACGGTTTCCGTCCTCTTCTTTATTCTCGGGTACCTCCTGTTTCACGGCGGCCGTGCCCTGAGCTGGGATTTCTTTACGAAACTTCCGACGCCGGTGGGCGAGAGCGGCGGTGGAATGGCGAACGCGATCGTCGGGACAGGCAAGCTGTTGCTCATCACCGTATTAATCGGAGTGCCCATCGGCTTTCTGGGCGGAGTTTACCTCTCGGAGTTCGGCGGCAAGACGTTCCCGTTCTTCGTGCGATACATGACGGACCTCCTCAACGGCGTGCCGTCGATCGTGATCGGGATTTTCGCTTACGCGCTCGTGGTGATGCCGATGAAGCACTTCTCCGCGCTGGCGGGCGGTGTGGCGTTGAGCATCATGGTCATTCCGATCACCATCCGCAGCACCGAGCAGTTTCTGCGCGCCGTGCCCGATTCGCTCCGGGAGGGCGCGCTGGCCCTGGGCGCGAGCCAGTGGAAGACGATCGCTACGGTGGTGATCCCCGCCGGCATGCGGGGCATCCTGACCGGAACGATCCTTGGAGTGGCGCGCGTGGCCGGGGAGACGGCGCCGCTGCTCTTCACGGCCTTCAGCAACCGTTACTGGAGTCCGGGTTTGAATCAGCCGACGGCTTCGCTGCCGGTCATGGTCTATACATATGCCGTAGCACCCTACGAGGACTGGCACCGCCAGGCGTGGGCTGCCGGCCTCGTTTTGCTCGCGTTGATGCTGGCGGCGAACATCGCCGCGCGTGTCGTCATTTCTCCCAAAGGGGCGCCCAGCGCCTGAGGCCGTCATGGCAGCTTTCACAAAGTCCTTGCGTATGCCCAGCAAACCTGATGAAAAAGCGGCCGAGCGGGAAACGGCGCCGGCGGTTCCTGTGCCTACAACCGATGCCAAACTGCTCGTGGCCGGACTGAACTTCCACTATGGCGCCGCAAAGGTCCTGCACGATATCAATCTGAGCATCTCCCCGAACGAAATCACCGCACTGATCGGTCCGTCGGGCTGCGGCAAGTCCACGTTTCTCCGGACCCTGAACCGCATGTACGAAACCGTAAGGAATGCGCGGGCCCAGGGAGACGTCAGGCTCGACGGTGAAGACGTGCTCGCCATGGACGTGGTGAGGCTGCGCCGCCGCGTCGGGATGGTATTCCAGAAATCCAACCCGTTCCCGAAATCGATTTTCGATAACGTGGCTTACGGCCTGCGCGTCAATAATTGGATGAGGAAGCCCACCCTCGAAGAAGCGGTGGAGGGGAGCCTGCAGCGGGCGGCATTGTGGGACGAAGTGAAGGATCACCTGCACAAATCGGCTTACGCCCTCTCTGGTGGGCAGCAGCAGCGGCTGTGCATCGCGCGTGCCCTCGCCGTGGAGCCTGAAGTGCTTCTGCTGGATGAGCCTTGTTCAGCGCTCGACCCGATCGCTACCGCCAAGATCGAGGAACTGCTTTTCAAGCTGAAGGACAACTGCACGCTGGTAATCGTGACGCACAACATGCAGCAGGCGGCACGCGTAGCTGCCTACACCGGCTTTTTCTTACTCGGAAGGCTGATCGAGTTCAACAAGACGGACATCATCTTCAAGAGGCCGGCCAAACAGGAAACGGAAGATTACATCACGGGCAGGTTCGGGTAATCTTGGGTACTGCGGAGCGGAACGTGCGTCATTTCATCGAAGAGCTGAACGAGTTGCAGAACAAACTGCTTGAAATGGCCGGGCTGGTTGAGTCGGCAATTCACAAGAGCATCCTCGCGCTGGTGGACCGCGATGAGGACAAGGCACAGGAAGTGCTGCGGAACGAAGCCCGCATCAACCAGATGGAGATCGAGATCGATGACTTGGCCGTGGTCCTGATGGCGCGCCACCAGCCCATGGCGAGAGACCTGCGGTTCCTCACCGCGGCGATCAAGATCAACAGCGACCTGGAGCGAATGGGCGATCTTGCCGTGAACATCGTCGAGAGGGCTCTCTCGCTCATGCGCCAGCCGTCGGTCAAGCCATTGATTGACATTCCGCACATGGCGAAGCTTGTCGAGTCCATGGTTCGCAAGAGCCTGGACTGCTTTGTCAAGCGCGAGCCTGAACTGGCGCGCGAGGTGCTGCTTTCCGACGACGCGGTAGACGACCTGAGGGACGGCATCTACGAGGAGCTCACCAGGTTCATGGAGAAGGACTCTTCGACTGTGTCGCGCTCCTTGGACCTGATCTTCGTGGCGAGGAATCTGGAGCGCATCGCGGATCATGCGACGAACATCGCCGAAGATGTGCTCTTCCTGGTCCAGGGAGTTGATGTGAGGCACCACGCGGAGGCAAGGGAGGCGCTCCACTGAGGGAGAAGAGGCAGCCCCCCCGGGTTACCTCTTCGCCTGCCCACCTTTCAGAAGCCGATCCAACAGCATCCCCGGCGACAGACCCAGGCGCGCGCGAGCGCGCTGTAGCCGCCCCGTACCCCGGTCCCGGTTCGGGGCATCCCAGAACCCCGACCCGCTAAAGCGTAAACGGACTGCCGGACTCGTCGGCGGTTGTGCCGCCTCTCCGCGTCCGGCATCCGATGCTTGCCGATCTTCCTCATTGGATTCAGACCCACCCGTCGGGATGCGGGTTTTTTCAATGCGAGAATGGCTTCTCCGGGGCACTGGTGTGACACTGGCGGCAGAGAGCCTCTCTTGCGGCCTTCAGATGCTGGCGGTAATTGCTGGCATGAGGAGTGTGGCACGCTGTGCACTGCAAGTCCCGGTGCCCCGAGCGGCTGTCCGCGATGCGGTTTCCGATGAGCACGTGGCAGTTGAGGCAGAGCTCGCGGACGGTGAGCGCGTTCAGCGTAACGTGCCCATTCTCCGGATCCGAGTGGCACTCGTCACAGTGGCGACCCGCGAAAGGCCCGTGGGGGACCTCGTAGATCAGCGTGGTCGCATTCGAGGCGTGCGGATCATGGCACCGAATACAAGACGCGTTTTGGAACGGCTGCCGCTGGTGCGCCTGGACGAGTTCGTCCGACTCCGCCGAGTGGCAGCCGAGACACAGCCGGGGCGGGGCGGCTGCCAGATAGGGCGGCTTGGCGGAGTTCCCGGGCAGGGTGTGGTCGATATGGCAAGCCGCGCAGTCGCCTGGATGCACAACCCGCTTCGCGAGTTCGCGGGCGAACGACTCATGACATGCGAGACAGCGCTCCCGGCTGCCGGGAGTCTGCGCGAGCAGAGGAACTATCCACAAGGCGAGTGGAATCAAGCGAAAACGCAGCAAGACGGCCTGCCAGGCGCATCGAACGCGCAAGAGGTATTATACCGGCTCGTCATTGCCGGGCCCCGGCGGCGACGCCGGGTGTACCCGCGCGCAAAGCCAAGCTGTTCTTATTTGCCCAGCCGGTAGCCGAGAATCCACTTGATCAACAGGTGATCCGTGCTGCGCGTCACACCGACACCCACGCCGAGGTTGAATTCCCAGCGCTCTCCAAGATCGAGGTCGATCGCAGGGAGAATCTGCTGCTGTTGATCGCGCAAGGCATTGAAGCCGGATAGCGGGCCGAGCGAGCCGTAATACTCAATCCCGGCCGCGACCTTGCGGGTGACATCGAACGACGTCTTCCAGTTGGGAGAGAACTCGAACCCCGACTTGCTGCTCTCCCCGTGCAGGGAACGTTCGAGCGCTGGATTGAAAGCGAGGTACCACCGGCCGAGCTTCCGGTCCACAATGGGCCGGATTTCCCAGGTCCAGGTGTCGGCCGAATAGAGCGGCCGCTGGTAGCCGATCTCCATGGAGAGGCTCAGCCCCACGGGCAGGTCCCACGATTTGGGCGCCGCGATGCGCGGGCGCAGATGCGCGCCGACCCAGTTCCATGCGTAGCCGGCCTGCGCACTCGTGAAATTGTAGTATCCGATTTCGAACCAGGGCGTGAAGCCGTGCGTGATCTCGAGCGTTTCGTGCAACTGGTGTTCCGTCGGCAGTATGGCGCCGGTACGGTCTTTCGAGCCCTCGAGCGTGACGTTGGTGTGGAACTCCACCATCGTCTCGCCCGCGGGGACGGTTTCCGAACCGTAGACCTGCACCTCGTAGTTGCCCTGGGCACGCGCGAGCGTTGCGCACAGAAGGAGGCTTGCCGCGGCAATGAGCGGGAACGCCGTATGCTTACTCATTGAGCGCTGCCAGTTCGTCGAGGCTGAGCCGACCGGTGTAAATGGCCATCCCGAGCGCAACGTCGATTTGCATCCCCTGCAGTTCGCGAACCTCCTCGAGCGTGGAGATGCCGCCCGCCGCGGTAATGGCGAGCGGCGTCGAGGCCCGCAGTCTCCGGAACCACTCGAGGTCGGTGCCCGCGAGCATGCCCTCTTTGTCTACGTAGGTGCAGAGAAAGCCCGTGCAGAATGGTTCGAGCGACGCAAGCACGTCCTCCGCCCGAAGCGCCGTCGCTTCCCGCCATCCTTTCACGACGATTCTGCCGCCCCTGGAATCAAGCGCCACCTGGAGCCGCTCCCGGCCGATCGCGTCGCGAAGCGTTTCGAGAAAGGGCGCATTCACTCCCGCATCCGTGAACGCGGCCGTCCCGACGATGATCGTCCGCGCGCCCTGTGCCAATAGCGACCGCGCGCGTTCCACCGTGCGAACGCCTCCACCGGCCCGCACCGTTGCGCGCGCAGCCAGGAACGCGACCAGCTCGTCATTCGACCCGCTCCCGAGCGCCGCATCCAGATCGATCACCTGGATCTCGGGGAAGCTCGCGAAGCGGCGCAACATTTCCTCCACGGGCGGTCCTTCCAGGGCCTTCTCGCGGCCCTGCACCAACTGCACCACCTTGCCGTCCATGATGTCGATGCAGGGGACGATCACGCCACGCTCCGCCTCACCGGGATCCCACAGGCCGCCAGGTGTTCTTTGAGGTCGTCTACGGTGTACGTGCCATAGTGAAAGATGGAAGCAGCGAGCGCGGCGTCCGCCTCGCCCTCGGAGAGCACGCGGGAAAAGTGCTCCGGCCGGCCGGCGCCTCCGGAAGCGATTACGGGGATGTGCGTCGCACGTGACACTGCGCGGGTGAGATCGCAGTCGAAGCCGTCCTGTACGCCGTCGGTGTCCATCGAGGTGAGCAGAATTTCTCCGGCGCCGAGCGCCTCCCCGCGCGCCGCCCACTCGACGGCATCGATGCCTGTATCGTCACGGCCGCCGCGGACGTAGACGTTCCACCGCGGCGCCGCTCCCTCCGCTGGGCGCCTCCGGGCGTCAATCGCCAGTACGACCGCTTGTGCTCCGAACTCCTCACTGAGCTCCGTAATCAGCTCGGGGCGCTGAACCGCGGCTGTGTTGACGCTCACTTTGTCCGCGCCCGCGAGGAGGATCGTCCGCGCGTCGGCCACCGAGCGGATCCCTCCTCCTACCGTGAGCGGGATGAAAACTCTGCGCGCGGTCCGCGCCACGACGTCCGCCATGATGTCGCGAGCATCGCTCGATGCGGTGATGTCGAGGAAGACGAGCTCGTCCGCGCCCTGGCGGTTGTAGCGGTCCGCGAGTTCCACGGGATCGCCGGCATCGCGCAAATTGACGAAATTGATCCCTTTCACAACGCGCCCGGCGGTGACGTCCAGGCAGGGAATGATCCGCTTGGCCAGCATCAGAGCTCCACGAAATTCTTCACGATTCCGAGTCCCACCGGGCCGGATTTCTCCGGATGAAATTGCACGCCGAAGAGGTTTCCGCTTTCGAGCAATGCGGTGTAGCGCACCGTGTACGAGCATGAGGCGGCGGCAAGGTCGCTCAACGGGACATAGTAGCTGTGCGCGAAGTACACGTACGGGCGGGGCCCTGCGCCGGCGAGCAGCCGCGAATCCCGCCTGGGCTCGAGATCGTTCCAGCCCATGTGCGGTACGCGTGAGCCCGCCGGGAAACGCGCTACTTTGCCTCGAAACACGGCCAGGCCGCGCGCCTCCGGCGCTTCCTCGCTCGACTCGAACAATGCTTGCAGGCCGAGGCAGATGCCGAGGAACGGCACTCCGGCCGCGATCCGCTCGAGCAGAGCGCCGCGCACGCCGAGTTGGTCGAGCGACCGCATCATCTGGCCGAAATGCCCCACACCGGGTAGAATGATGCGCGATGCGACAGCCAGCGCCGCGGCGTCACGCACGACGCTGTACGATGCGCCTACCTCGGCGAGCGTGTTCTCCACCGACCGGAGGTTCCCCGCGCCGTAATCGAACACCGCGATCACGCGTGCACCTCCGAGAGCAGGGCGGTGCGCATTACAGCAGCCCCTTGGTGGACGGCAGCTCGTTCTTTAACCGCGCATCTTTCGAGCAGGCGTACTTCATCGCTCTCGCGAAGCACTTGAACAACGCCTCCACCTTGTGATGATTCGACCGGCCGTAGAGCACCTTCAGGTGCAGGTTCGCGGCCGCGTGCGTCGTAAAGCCGTGGAAAAAATCTTCCAGCAGCTCGGCCTGAAGGTCACCTACGAACCGGACTTTCACCCGGTCGTCGTACACCAGGTACGGCCGCCCTCCCAGATCCACGGCGGCCACCGCCAGGCTCTCATCCATGGGCCGAACGAAGTAACCGGCGCGATTGATGCCGCGGCGGTCTTCGAGCGCTTTCGAAAAGAGCTGCCCGAGAACAATGCCCACGTCCTCCACCGTGTGGTGCTGATCCACGTCGAGATCGCCGCGAGCCGTCAGATCCAGGTCGAAGCCGCCGTGCTTGGCGAACAGCTCCAGCATGTGATCGAGGAATCGCACGCCCGTTGCGATCGTGTACCGTCCCCGGCCCTCGAGGCGAAGCCTGCCGGTGATCTGAGTCTCCTTCGTGTTTCGTTCCAACGATGCCGTTCTCATTTCGGGAGCACGCTCTCCAGGGAATTGATGTCGTCAAGGATCGCCGCGGCGCGCTCCGCTCTGAACAATTCGATCAGTTCGTCCCGCGCCGGGCTGAATGGGGACGCAATGCCGACGAACGGCACGCCCGCTGCCCGGGCGCAGCGTGCGTCGTCCACCGTGTCGCCGATGTACCAAAGCTCTTTCGCGCCGCAGATCCGGGCGATCTGCAACAGGCCGTCGGGCGACGGTTTGGCGGGCGCGTCGTCCGCCGTGATGATGGGATCGAAGGTGAGGCGCCGTGCGAAGCGGTCGAGCGTTACCTCGAGTTCCCGCACCACACGGCCCGTGAACACGGAGAACCGCCACGTCTCGGCGAGCCGTTCGAGCAGACCAGGCTGCGCCGTCCACCGCTCGCGGAAAATGAGCCCGTCCCGCCCGTTCCCGAGAAAAATCCGGTTGAACTCGTCCACTACCGCTTCGTACGGCACATCCACGCCGAGCCCGGCGATGAGGTGGTGCGATAGACGCCAGTCGTTATTCCATCCGCCCGCGTTCTTGTATTCCTGGATGACCTCGCGACTCACGCGCTTGCCCGTGAAATACTCCACGGTCTGTTGCACGCCCTCGCGGTAGGACTCGGTCACGTCCACCAGAACTCCATCCACATCGAAGACCAGAACGCGATTACTCATTCCAGATCTTCTCCAGTTCCTCGAGGAAGCGCCGGGTCTGCTCGCGCGTTCCGGCGGTGACGCGAACACACCCCGCGATCTCGTAGCTGCGGTCTCGGACGAGAACGCCTTTTGCCCGCAAGCGGTCGCGGATCTCGATGGAGCGCGCGCCCACCCGCGTCAGGACGAAGTTGCCCTGGCTCGGATAGCAGAAGAGGCCGAGACGCGCGAGCCCTTCTTCGAGCATGCCGCGCGCCGCCAGCGCTTCTTCCACGTAGTTGCGAATGTACTCGCGATCGCGGATCGCAACGCGCGCGGCCGAGACGGCGAGACTGTTCACGCTATACGGCGATTGCGCCTTGTGCAGATGCGCCACGTTTTCTGCGGTCGAGAACAGGCAGCCCAGCCGCATGGCCGCCAAGCCGTAGACCTTGGAGAACGTACGGCTCACGAACAGGTTCGGACGCGAGCCGGGTTGTCTGAGAGCGGTGATCCCGCAGAACTCATAGTACGCCTCATCCACGAGCACAGCCGCATGCGGCGCGGCGTCAAGGATGCGGCTCAGAGCGTCAAGCGATGCCGCCGTTCCCGTCGGATTGTTGGGGTTCGCAATCAGGATCGCGCGCGTGCGCGGGCTGATCGCCTCCAGGATCTCCTCGAGCGGGAAGGCGAGATCGTCGTGCCGGTAATCGATCTCCCGGATAGCGGCGCCCGCCACCTCCGCGTAGAAACGGTACATTGCGTACGAAGGCCGCAGGATCAGGACCTCGTCGCCGTCATCGACATACGTATTGACGAGCACCTGGATCGCTTCGTCCGTGCCGTTCGTGAAGACGAACTCCGCCGGGAACACGTCGAAGAAGGCCCCGATCTCTTCCTTGGCCTCACCGTACTCCGGATACACCGCGAGATCGCCGGCCGTCAGGCAGCGGCGCAGGTGTTCGATAACAGCCGGCGAGCACCCCACCGTGTTCTCGTTGAAGTCGAGCCGGAGCTTGCCCGCCCGCCCTGCTGTGGGCGGCGAATACGGGGCCATCTTCAGCACGGCTTCGCGAGGGTGCAGGAAATCAGTCACGGAAACGCACCTCCACCGAACGGGCGTGTGCTTCGAGTCCCTCGACACGCGCCAGGGTCGTAATCGTTGGTGCAAGCCGTCCGAGCGCGGCAGAACTCAGCTTCTGAACCGAGATCACCTTCACGAAATCCGCCGCCGACAATCCGCCGCGCAGCCGTGCAGCTCCGCCCGTGGGCAAGACGTGGTTGGGACCCGACGCATAATCGCCCGCGGCCTCCGGACTGTGCGGCCCGACGAATACGCTGCCCGCGTGCCGCACCTGCTTGAGCAGCGCCATGTCGGGGATGCTCAGGTGCTCCGGCGCAAACTGGTTCGAGAGCTCGATGGCTTCATCGAGCGAGCCGACGACAATGATCGCACTGTTGCGTTGAATCGCTTTCGCCGCCACCGGCGCCGTCGGCAGGGTCGCGAGCTGCTGTTCCACCTGCTCAGCCACCGCGCGCGCCAGAGGCTCGGAGGTGGTGAGTAGAATGGCCGCCGCGTCCGTGTCGTGCTCGGCCTGCGCCAGCATGTCGGCGGCGAGCACCGCCGGATCGCCATCCGCCGCGATGATCAGAACCTCCGTCGGCCCCGCGACGAAGTCGATCCCGACCTCGCCCGCGAGCAGCCTCTTCGCCGCGGCCACGTAAATGTTCCCGGGGCCGACGATGCGGTCCACCTTCGGCACCGTGCGCGTGCCATAGGCGAACGCGGCGATGGCGTGCGCGCCGCCCATCTGAAACACGTCCGTCGCGCCAAGCAGCGAAGCAATTCCGTAAATCGCCAGCACGGGACGCGGCGAAGCCACGCAGATTCGCTCGACGCCCGCCACCTGGGCCGGGATCACCGTCATCAGCAGCGTGGAGGGCAGCGGATACCGCCCCGACGGCACATACGCCGCAATCGCGTCGAGGGGCCGCACGATCTGGCCGAGGCACAACCCCGGCTCGATGTTCGCCAGCGTCTGCTCCGGCAACTGCGTGCGGGCGAACGCCCGGATATTTCCCGCCGCCGTCCGGGCCGCGGCCCGCAGCTCGCGCGGCAGCCGGGATAAGGCGTGCACCAGGTCGCGCTCCGGCACGCGCACCGTGCGCCGGTCGAGACCGTCGTACTTGCGCGCGAACTCGACCAAGGCGCGGTCTCCGCGGTCGCGCACGGCTTCAAGAATCGGCCGCACGGTCTGCTCGGCTTCGGCCAGCCGCGCCGCACGGCGCCGCAGCAGGCGGGGCGCTTGCTTCGATGGAATGATCCTCAGCATGGCTACATCACAATCTTGTTCAAGGGATATTCCACAATCCCCTGCGCGCCGGCCTTCTTCAGCCGCGGGATGATGGTGCGCACCGTCGATTCGTCGAGGATGGTGTTCACCGCCAGCCAGTCCTCGTCGCTGAGGTGCGAAATCGTGGGCTTCTTCAGCGCGGGCAGCACGCCGAGCACGGCCGGAAGGTCCGCCTTGCTCACGTTGAGCATGAGGCCCACTTTCCCGAGTGCGTTCATGGCGCCTTCGAGCAGCATGCGAATATCCTCGAGCTTGTGCTGCTTCCACTCGTCCGCCCACGCGGCGGTGTTCGCGATGAGCTGCGTGTTCGATTCGAGTACCGTCTCAATGATGCGGAGCTTGTTCGCGCGCAGCGATGAGCCGGTCTCGGTCACCTCGACGATCGCATCGGCAAGCTCGGGCGGCTTCACTTCCGTCGCGCCCCAGGAGAACTCCACCTTCGCCTTCACTCCGTTGGCCGCGAGATACCGCCGCGTGCTCTCCACTAGCTCCGTCGCGATGATCTTACCCTCCAGGTCTTTCACCGTGCGGAACGGCGAGGCCTCCGGCACAGCCAGAACCCAGCGCACTTTCCCAAAGCTCTGCTTGGCGTAGATCAGGTCGCAGATGGTCACCACCTGCGCGCCGTTCTCCTGGATCCAGTCCTTTCCGGTGAGGCCCGCGTCGAGCACGCCGTTCTCGACGTAGCGCGCCATTTCCTGCGCCCGGATGAGCATGCACTCGATCTCCGGGTCGTCGATCGCCGGAAAGTAGGACCGGCTGCTCGTAGTGATATTGAACCCCGCGCGCCGGAACAGATCGATCGTTGCGCTCTCCAGGCTGCCTTTCGGAATTCCGAGCTTCAGTTTCACTTCGTGCCTCCATAGACGCTGCCGGGATCGTAGGTGCGGGTCTCGGACTCCACCCATGCGCCGTTCTCGAGGCGCCGGTAGAAACAGCTCTGGTATCCGTTGTGGCAGACGCCCGGGCCGAGCGCCTCCACCTTCAGAAGCACCGAGTCTGAATCGCAATCGGTGGAAATCTCCTTTACCACGAGCCGGTGGCCCGAACTCTCCCCTTTCATCCAGAGCTTCTGCCGCGAGCGGCTGTGAAACGTTGCGAAGCCGGTTTCCACCGTCTTTCGAAACGCCTCCTCGTTCATGAAGCCCAGCATGAGGACGCGGCCCGTGGCGTGATCCTGGATCACCGCCGGGAGCAGCCCGTCCAGTTTCGAGAAGTCGAGGTTCATAGTCAGCACCTGCCCAGAAACGAAAAGCCCGCCTTCGACTGCGGCGGGCTCCGTTCCGATTTCAGCTTAGTTCCAGCTCAGAAGTCGCCCCGTCGCAGGTGCGGCGCATGGTGGTGATGATGCCGGGCGACGGAGAAGTCTCGCATGGAAACCTTCAATATACCATGGCAATCGCCATGGGGCCGCACTACTCTGCCCGTAGAGCTGAAAGCTGTTCGCTGACCGCTGATCGCTCACCGCTATTCGCTTCCCCTCACGTTCTCGTACCACTTCAACTGGTGGTCGTCGATGCAGGCCAGGTCCGGCTTCCCATCGCCGTTGAGGTCGGCCACGGCGCACGAGGCCGCGCCCATGCCGCCTGCATCGAGCGGCGCGCGGGTCCAGGTCGTCCCTGTAGTGTCCGCGGCGCGGTAGACATTCACGCTCTTGCCCTGCCCCCGGTAGCCCGCGACGATCTCGTCGCGGCCGTCGCCATCCAGATCCGCCACCAGCAGCGCGTGCCCGTCCACCATACTGTTGTCGATCACCCGGCGAATCCATTTCCCGGCGGTCTCGAAGTAAACCACCACCTCGTTCCCGTGCCACGGCTCAATCGAACACAGGAACCGTCGTTCGCCGAGGTGGCCCACCGCGATCTCGCTCGCCCCGCACCGGGGCCACGGTTCGGGGCTGCCCTTTGCGAGTTTGGTGCGGCCCCACTTCCCGTCCGGGCCGAGTTTGAACAAATGAATCCCGACGAAGCTCGCGGTGAGAACCTCATCGCGCCCGTCCCCGTCGAAATCGTTGATGTAGATCCCGTGCAGCACTCCTTCGAGCGAGTCCGCGATCAGCTCCCGCTTCCACGAGCCGGCCCGGTAATAAACCAGCGGCACGGCGGCTCTGTAATCCGGCGGAACCGCGGCCGCGCCCGCCAGCGGCGCATCCACCGCAACTTTGCCCTTGCCGTCGATGTTCGCCCAGCGCAGGCGGTGCGTGGCGGGCAGGCGGTCGATCTCTTTGATGCTCCAGGGTGCGCGCGGATCGCCCGCGCACTTCAGCACGAAAACGGTGCCCGCGCTCTTTCGCGGGTCCATCGCAAAGTCCGAGCCCAGGATGATCTCGGGGATTCCGTCGCCGTCCAGGTCCGTTGCAGCCAGGTTGATGGGCGCTTTCAGGCCGCTTGCGAGCACGTGCCGCTCCCAGCCGGGGTTCTCGAACCACACGAGTTCGGTCATGCCGCTCGCCAGCGCGATCAGGTCGGGCTTGCCGTCCCGATTCAGGTCGGCGGCCACCACCTGGTAGCCGCCGCGCAGGTCATCGGCGATCACGTGCGTGCGGAACTGCGGGCCGGCCGCGAGCATCTGCCCGCAGCATATCAGAACGGAAACTGCAGCCATCCCGCGCATGAGGCCAGTAGAACACAGCCTCTCCGCACCCGGCGAACCACCGGCTCACCGGCAGCGACAGACGTTCTTCGCACTGCGTCATCTGCGGGAAATCGAAATCGTTCTTGAGTGGCCGCGTACGCTGCAGTGGCCCGCTGAAGCCCATCCTCCGGAGCCTATACTGATCCTGTGCTACGGACCCCTATTGTTCTCATGCTACCGGCGCTGGCCGCGTTGACGCCGGCGATTGCGCAGACACCCCGGGAGAAATGGCTGGAGGTTGCCGACCGGCTGGTAACGACCTCCGCCGCTGAGCTCGCCTTCGACTGGGGCGAGGGCGTCGAGATGTGCGGCCTCATGCAGGTCTACGAGCGAACCCGAACTGAAACGTATGCCGGTTGGGTGGCATCATGGGCGGACTTTCACGTGAGCCAGGGAACGGAGCACCTGCTCGGAAACGAGCCCAAATCCTTCCAAAAGGGCTACTGCGGCCACTGGGTGTCCGGCACCGCGCTTCTGTATTTGTACGATGCCCGGAAGCAGCCGCAGTACCTTCGCTCGGCTTCCGAGATGGCTGCTTTCGTGCGCGCGGGCGCAACCCGCAGCCCCGAAGGTGCGTTGGGGCACTGGGCGGGCAACTTCCAGATTTGGGTGGACACGTTGAACATGGCTTGCCCGCTGCTGAGCCGTTTATCGAGCCTGGAGAAAAAGCCTGCCTATATCGACGACGCCGTCAACCAGTTGCTCGGCGCCGCGCGCCACATGAGGAACGAACAGACGGGCCTGTTCCATCACATGTGGGACTGGCAGTCCGGTCAGCGGTCCCCCGAACAGTGGGGCCGCGGAAACGGATGGGTCATCATGTCCATCGCGGACACGCTCGAATTCCTCCCGAAGAACCATCCGGAATTCCGCGAGATGGAGAAGTTGTCCGTTGCGTATGCCGCGGCGCTCCTGCGTGCGCAGGACCGCGACGGCCTGTGGCACACCATCATCAACGACCAGACTTCGCCCGCCGAGTGTTCCGCGTCCACGATGATTTCCTACGGCTTGCTGAAACTCGTGCGCCTGGGAATCCTGCCGGCCAAGTACCGTGCCGCGTCTCTGCGCTCATGGAACGAGGTCAACCGGCGCTGGGTGAAGGACGGCGCAGTCACGGGAGTATCGAGCGGTACGGGCCCATATGCGCGCAGTCACTACCTCGACCGCCCCTCCGGCACGTTCACATGGGGGACCGGGGCCTACCTGCTGGCCGGCGCCGAAGTGGAACGGCTGGGCAGAGGGAAGGACTGATGACCTTCTGCCGGCGTTCATCACTTGCCATCGTCCCGGCCTCCGCTCAGCTCCCGGCGCAGCCATGCCCGCGCCAGCCGCCAATCCCGAAGCACGGTGTCTTGAGACACCCCCAGCGCTTCGGCCGTTTCTCCGACGCTGAGCCCGCCGAAGAAACGCAGTTCGATGACGCGCGCCTTGCGGGCGTCAAATGCCGCAAGGGCACCTAGGGCGTCATCGAGCGCCACCGAGTCTCTGCCGCGGGCCTCGTACGCGTCGAGCGCCGTGTCCAGGGTGACCCACTGAGCCCCGTCCCCACGCTTCTCCGAGCGCCGGGCGCGGGCCAGGTCCACAAGTATTCGCCGCATCAACTGCGCGGACATCGCGAAGAAATGGACCCGATCGTGCCACTGCACACGCCTGCAGTCCACGAGTTTCAGATAGGCTTCGTTGACCAGAACCGTGGTGTTCAGGCAGACGTCCGTGCGCTCGCCGCGCGCATAACGGTGGGCGAGCTTCCGGAGCTCGCCATAGACCAGCGGAGTCAGTTCCCCAAGCGCCGATTCCTGTCCGCGACCCCAGGCGACGAGCAGGCGGGTGACATCGCCCGCCGGCGGTGTGGGCATGGAACACCTCCCGCGGCTGCCTTGACCGCCTCAGTATATACCGGGCCTCGCACTTCCTGATCTATAAATCCGTTGGCGCGTGCAAACTCCCGGCTCCTTTTTGCGCCTTACACAAGTGAGGAGAAGAAACGATGGAAACCAGGGAACGCGCGATTCAGAGGGTGGCCGGGACTGCGACCCGGCCAGGACCCGGTGGTGAGCAACAGACCCGCGGCGAGGCTCCGCTGGTGACCGAACGCGCTGTCTCGCCCCGCATGAGGAGCGTGGCCGTGCGCCTTTGGTTCTCCGCGATGGCCCTCGCTGCCCTGCCGCCGCTTGTTTCCGCGCAGGACCAACCGCGCGTCCGGCTTACACCCGCCCAGCAGGAGGAGTTCCTGCGCACCGCCAAGGTCGTTGAGTCCAGGCCGATCGGCACGGGCGTGACCAACGCTCTCCGCCTCACTCTGGAAAAGGACGGCTTTCGCCACGACGCCGAGTTCCAGAGTATCGACATTCAACAAAGAGAGTTCCGGACAGTCACCGACGTGGAAATGAATTTCAAAGACACCTACAAGTTCAACATCGCCGGCTACCGCCTGGCGGTGCTTCTTGGCATCGGCGACATGGTCCCGGTGTCGATAGAGCGCCACATCCAGGGCAGGTACGGCGCACTCACCTGGTGGATTGACGACGTGCTCATGGATGAGACCAGGCGGCTCGTCACGAAAACCGAGGCCCCCGACGCGCTCCGGTGGAATCGAGAAATAGATGTGGTCCGGGTCTTCGATCAGCTCATCGCCAACACGGATCGCAACACTGGCAATCTCCTCATCGACAAGCAGTGGCGCATCTGGATGATCGACCACAGCCGCGCGTTCCGCATGCACACCTGGCTGTTGAAGCCGCGAGACCTCAGGCATTGCGACCGCGCACTGCTCGAGCGCCTGCGTGCGCTCACCGGCGAAGCCTTGAATGAACAGCTCTCGCCGTGGTTGAACAGTTGGGAGCGGAAGGGAATCCTGGCCAGGCGCGATCTCATCGTTCGCTTCTTTGACGGATCCGCCGCCAGGACCAGCGAGCTCGGTGGGCTCTTCGACCGCCCCACAAGGAACTGATGGCCGGCCATCAGTTCATCGGGAGGTTCATCCTCCGCAGCAGATCCTGGAAACGCGGGTCGCCTCGCAGGTTGTCCCAGTCCCAACCTACACCGATGTGCGCCAGTGGAGTTTCGCGCTGGCCGTAGGCTCTCTCCAGCCAGCGCAAGGCTTTCTCGTTTTCTCCAGCGTGAGCATAGACGCGCGCGATGCGAACGGCTGGGACGTGGGTGCGTTCTGACCTTGCCGCCAGCACGTCTCCGGCACGGCGCATCGCCCGGCGGTAGCCGGCTTCCCCGCCTGCGTGATTCAAGGCTTCCACGACTTCGCTGTCGCCGAGCACTGCAAAGAACTTCCTGGCCTCAGCCTGAGCCTCCTCATACAGCCCCTTTTTGTAGAGAGCGCCCCAGAACCCCAAGTGCGCCGACGAGAAATCCGGTTGCGCTGTCAGGACCTTACGGAACTGCTCGATCGCCTCGTCGTACCGGCGGACATATACCAGGTGCCACCCATAGAAACACGGAAAAAAGGAATTGAGCGGATCCAGTTCCAAAGTACGCCGGATCTCCACTTGCCACTCCTCCGTGCGCCTCAGCGTGATCAGGAAGTCCGCGTACATCAAGTGCGCATTGGCGTGGCTGGGGTTCAGCTCAATGGCACGCCGGAACTCCTTTTCGGCGGCGGGCCAGTCCCAGTCCGGTGAGGTGCTGATGTTAGCCAGAGTCACATGGGCTTCGGCGAGTGCGTCATCCAGCTCCAGGGCTTTCAGGGCCGCCGATCTCGCCTTTGGCTGTGCCTCGCCGGGCGGCAGGAATCCGGCGTCCCCGAGCGCCATCCAGGAGTCAGCCACCCCCACGTAAGCCAAGGCGCAATTCGGGTCTTTCTGCAGGGCGAGCTGGAAGTATTCCAATGCCGTTTTCAACTCCGGAAGTGAAAGCTTGTACCAGTGAAAGCGGCCCTTCAAGTAGGCGTCGTAGGCCTCTGGGTTCACCTGCCTGGCGCTCGCCAGCCGTGCCTGTTCCTGCGGCGCGAGCCTGGCCCTGACGGTTCGCGCGACGGCCTGCGCTACGTCGCTCTGCAGCGCCAGAATACTGGTCATCTCGCGTTCGTAACTCTCCGCCCACAGAGACTGCTCGGTTGACGCCTCGATTAACTTCGCCGTCACGCGCACGCGGCTCGACTCGCGGAGTACAGAGGCCTCGAGCACTGTGTCCACCTTTAGGTCGCGCGCGATCTGCGGCAGCGGCTTCCTGGTCCCTTTGTATTGCATCACCGAGGTGCGGGAGATCACTTTAAGCGCGCCGATCTTGGAAATATCGGTGATCAGGGCGTCCGTCATCCCGTCCGCGAAATACTCCTGCTCGGGGTTGCCGGAGAGATTCGCCACGGGCAACACCGCCAGTGACCGGAACCTCTGCGCAGGGTTTCCGGTAATCAGTCGCTCACGCAGACCCGAAAACTCGAACGCCACCAGCGCCACGATCACCAGGGTGAGCGCGCCGGTGAGGGCCCACGACCGGCGGCGCAACGTCTCCGGTTTCCACGCGGACCCGGCGGGCACGGCTGTGCCGGACTCCAGCACCTCGAGCGCCGCCCGAACCTCCTCGCTCCGCTGATACCGCCGTGCAGGGTCTTTTTCCAAACAGTGCGCGATTACCGAATCCAACCCGGGCGGCAGCGCCCGGACCGGTCCCGGCTCGAGCGGCGGAGGCGGCTGGTTCAGAATCGCCGAGCTCAGCTCGAAGCCCGTCCGGCCTTGAAACGGCCGGCGGCCCGTCGCCATCTCATACAGCACCACGCCCAGAGCCCACACGTCACTGCGTGCGTCGGCGGGCTGGCCGCGCAACTCCTCCGGCGCCATGTAGGCCAGCGTGCCCACGATCGTGCCGGCCTCCGGCACCGAGTCCATCGTCTGCGTGGCGCCGTCCGCCAGGCCGCCTTCGGCCAGGCGCTTCGCCAGCCCGAAGTCCAGAATTTTGGCCCGGCCCTCGAGAGTGATCACCACGTTCGCGCTCTTCAGGTCGCGGTGGATGACGCCGTGCTGGTGCGCGTGGGCCAGGGCATCCGCGAGCTGCTTCCCGTAGCGCAGCACCTCTTCCGGTGGCAGCGCCCCTCCCGCCAGTCGTGTACTCAGCGCCTGGCCTTCCAGCAGTTCCATGGCGATGTAGGCCTGGCCGTCCGATTCGCCCACCTCATAAATGGTGCAGATATGAGGATGATTCAGCTTCGAAGCGGTGCGGGCCTCATGCAGGAGCCGGGCCCGGGCGGTGGGGTCCCGGAAACTGGCCGCGGGCAGAAGCTTAATCGCGGCGTCGCGGTGGAGCTGCTCGTCGCGGGCCTTGTAGACTTGACCCATCCCGCCTGCCCCGATCTTCTCGATCAGGCGGAAGTGGCCCAGCACAGGGAACGGGACCACCCGCGGGTCTGCCGCGTCCAGCGTTTCGGTTGCCGGCGGCTCGAGGAAGCTGTCCGCGTGCTCTCCCTGCCCGAGTAACGACTCGACTTCGCGCCTCAGATCCTCGTCGCCCGCGCAGGCCTCACGGACGTGTGCGGCCCGTCCGCTTGCCGGACGCTCCAGCGCCGCGTTGTAGATCTGCTCGATCTTCCGCCAGCGCTCGTCACCCGCCATCGTCTTTGACTCGGCTCCGGCAACCCCATCCCTACACTGCCGTGTTCTCCCACCTTGTAAGAGATTCGGCGGTTTCACCAGCACTGCGTCCCGCGAAGAGCCGCAGTTCCGCCATCCGGCTTCCCGGGTGTCATGGACCACGTCCAGCCGGCTACTCTGACCGCCTCAGTATACACCGAGCCTCGTACTTCCTGATCTGGAAATCCTTTGGCGCGCTCCATCCAGTCGATCGCCGCCTGAGCCCGCGCCCATGGCGCGACACGTGGGCCGATCGCCGCGCAATGCTCCTGCCCGCCGCATTGCGCACGGCCCCTTCGTCGCGGCCAAGGCGGGAATACGGAGCCCCCGCTCACCAGTGCTTTACGATCAGAGCCTTGCTCTGCCGCACGCCCTCCACCGCGTCGCCCTTTCCCTCGTACTCAATCGAGATCGGCCCCGTGTAGCCCACGCCCTTCAGAATCCCTAGTACGCGCGGAAAGTCGTATTCCGCCGCCTCCCCCGCCGCATCGAACCGGTTCACCTTCACGTGCGTCGCGAACGCGTAGGGCGCCAGCTTGGCGATCTCCTCGTACCGCTTGTCGTGCGGGAAATTGCCGAAGTCAATCAGCGAGCCCACCCATTTCGCATCGGTGCCCTGGATGATCTTGACGATATTGTCCGCGGTCCGCGACGTCCCGCCGTGGTTCTCGATCGCCAGCTTGATATTAAGCTCCTTCGCCAGCGGGAGAAGTTCCTTGAACGCGGCCACCACGCGCTCCACTCCGACCGTATCGGGATCCTCGTTGTCCCCGGGGCCGCCAACGTTGATACGGGCCACCGGTGCGCCCAGCCTGTTCGCCACCCGAAGCTTCTCCTTGTCGGCCTCGATCTGCCGCGTGCGCTCCGCTTCGTTCGGCGAAGCCAGGTTGCCATCGATCACGTAGCACGTCACCACGCGTCCGGCCTTCTTCACGGCCGCCTTCACCTTGTCGATATAGCGATCGTCGGTCCGCATGAAGTACCGGTCGTTGTACGAAATCCCGCGGATACCGAGTTCTTTGTAGAACTCCGGCACGGCCAGCACTTCCAGCTTCCCGGTCATCATCAGTTCCCGGAAGCTGTAAGTCTCACAGGAAAGGACGTTCCCCTGCCGCAGTTCGGCGTCTTGCGCCGAAACGCACGTCCATAGCAGGAACGGCAGGAACAGGCCGAATCGCATGATCGACACCGTCATTTCGTTTCTCCTCCCGGAGCCGGGCCGCGCCGCGGGTCGGTGCTTGGCCGTCTTGCTCGCTGCCGGCGTCCGTCCGAACGAACTCTTCAGCATCGCCTAGCGAGACCACCAAGAGCTGGATCGCCGTCGATTCCCGGCGCCTATCCGATGCCGCTCAAAAAACGCTGAGAGCCGGGGGAATTTTAACACGCGCGGTCCATGCTTCGACCTGGCCGTCCTGATGCGCCGTCAGTGCTGCTTCCGACGGCACGCTCATTTAACCGCTCTGCCGTGATCCAGGCATAATGCAACCAGATCGGAGATCGTCGCTTCGCCCACGCACATGACCGTGTCCGCACCGCCCCAATAGATCTTCACCGTTCCATCGGGCTCGGCGACTGCGCCGCACGTAAAGACCACATTGTGGACATATCCGGTGATCTCCCACGGGTCTTCCGGTTGTAGAATCCAGGAGTCACTCACCCCCAGGACCTTCGCCGGGTTATGCAGGTCGTGAAGCGCAACCCCCAGACGATAGATGGATCCATCCATCGTTCGGAATACTCCGTGGTAGATGGAAAGCCATCCCTGCTCCGTTTTGATCGGCGGCGCTCCCGGACCGATCTTCATTTCATCCCAGTGATATGGTTCGGGCCTCATGATGAGCTGTGATTCGCCCCAATAACGCAGATCCGGAGAGTAGGAAATCCAGATTGACCAAGGGGCGATTTCCGAATGGGGACGGTCAAGGCGGGCATAGAGGCCGTCGAACTTTTCGGGGAAAAGCACCACGTTCCGATAGTCCGCCTCCGTGATCAGCGAGACTCTTTCCACCTGGGTGAAGTCCTTCGTCTTTGCAAGGGCGACCCGGACTCCGTTTCGCGAGTAGGCGCTGTAGGTGATGAGGTACTCACCTTCCAGCAGAGTCACCCGTGGATCCTCAACGCCGAACTCTTCATAGGCGGCAAAAGGGCTGTCCCGCGCGGGGGTCAGAAAGGGCTCCGGATCGGCGGCGAACTGGAATCCGTCGCGGCTGCGTGCCAGACCGATGATGGACCGTCCCGTGCGCAGATGAGAGCGGAAGAGCATGACGTATTCGTCTCCGTGCTTCACCACCGCCGCGTTGTGAACGGTTTCCACCGGGTAGGGAATCGCAGCCCTGGTGAGGATGGGGTTGCCGCGGTATCGTCTGACGACGTCCTGCTTCACGATGACCTCCTCGCTTCCAGATCAAGAATCGTCCGGTAAACCCGCTCGTAGGACTCCACCATCGCTTCGATAGAGAAGAGTTGCTGGACCCGTTGGCGGCAGGCACTGCGATCGATTTCCGGGAGACGCCGCAGGTGCTGCACGGCTTCCTGGACGTTGTTGACCAGGAAACCCGTTTGACCGTCCTGGATCACCTCGCGGCAGGAGCCGAGGTCCATGGCGATTACGGGCACGCCCGCGGCATTGGCTTCTGCCAGGACCAGTCCGAATCGCTCCGGGATCGTATTCAGGTGCAGCAGCGCTCGAGCATGCGCGAACAACTCATTCTTGCCCGGCACGTCCACCGGCCCGATGTAGCGGATCGTCTGATCGAGGTGGGGCTCCACCTGCTCTCGGAAGTACGTCTGATCTTGGATAATGCCCGCGATCAGCAGCGGCAACCCGCTCAGGCGAGCAACTTCGATCGCCAGATGAACACCCTTGTCCGGGTGAATCCGGCCAAGGAAGATCAGGTGATCACCGCCAATTCTCTGAAGCGGGTACAACGAGAGGTCAATTCCGTTATAGACGGTCGCCAGATAATTCAGCCCTGGCGCGCGATCGGAGTTGCTGATGGAAACAAAGTACCCGTCACGATACTTCTCATAGACGGGCATTATTCTGGGCGACGAGAATCCGTGGATGGTCGTGAGAACGGGCGTCTTCACCAGGCGGGTGTAGGCGAGCGCCATGAAATCGTAGTGGCTGTGGATGAGGTCAAACTCGGCAGCGTGTTCGAACATTTCGGAGATGTGAAGGTACTCGGCTACTTTGGGGTCGATGGCGGGATCCTCTTCATACCCCCGGTCAACTACGGCATGGAGGTGAGCGCGAGTCACGGAATCCCTCGTGGCGAAGAGCGTCACGTCCCAGCCGCGCGCGATCAGCCCTTCTGTGATGTTGCCCGCGACCGTCTCCCACGCGCCGTATTGCCGGGGAGGTGTTCGCCAAGCCACGGGTGACAGGACAGCCACTCGTTTGTTGGGGGTGGTCATGCTGGTAGGAGGCCGTCCTACTCCATTGCCGCCAGCACCTCGGCAACCGGGACGGTTGCGAAGCCCGTGGCGTGATCGGCCAGACCGTAGGGAATGATCAGTTCGCCATTGTGGAGCAGAGCGCCGCAGGTATAAACGACATTGGGTACGTAGCCTTCACGCTCGTTCTGGTCCGGCTTGAGCAAGGGCTCGCGGAGTCGTCCAATCACTTTAGCGGGATCATGGCGGTCGAGGAGGAACGCGCCGATGCAGTACTTCCGCATAGGACCGACGCCGTGGCTGAGGACTAGCCAGCCGGCATCGGTCTCGATCGGCGACCCACAATTCCCGAGTTGGACCAGTTCCCAAGGAAAAGCAGGCTTGAGGAGCACCCTGTGCTCATTCCAGAAGTGGATGTTATCGGAAAACATCAGGTCGATGTTCTCGTTGTCCTGGCGGGAGAGCATGGCATAGAGGCCGCCAATCTTCCGCGGGAACAGGGCCATGCCCTTATTCTCGACGGCGGGACCATTCAAGGTTCTGAATCGAAACAGGAGGAAGTCGGAGGTTTCCACCAGTTCCGGCACCACGATCCTGCCATCGTAGGCGGTGAAGGTTGCGTAGTAGATGTGGGTGCCGTCATCGTTCTGGAAACAAACGAAGCGGGCGTCCTCGATCCCATTGCGTTGCGAGGGCGTCGCCGGGAAGAGAATGCGTTCGGAGATCTGCTGTTCGGGCTGAAACTGAACTTCATAGTTGGACCGGGCCAGCACCCAAATCCCCTGGGAGGCGTTCTGATCTTCAGGCGTCATTCCATCCGGCAGGCGGAACTGCTCGGCCTGGAGACCGGCGCGAAGCTCTTCCAGTGCGAACGACTCCCCGAGTTTGTGCATGACCCGGCGCGAGAATTCGCTCGCCAATCCCAGTTCTGCGAGTTTGCGCCCGAACAGCGCCTTCTCGTATAGGGGATTCGGGATCTGGCGCGGCTCAGTGAGGAAGCCACTGGAAGTGCATACCTCGATCCGCTGATCGGGATGGATGACACCGGTCCGGAAAGTAACGGAGGAAATGTGTCCTTCCCCAGTGGCGCGCAAGCTGAGAATGAACCGCAGCGCGCCGAACGGTAGATCAGTCTGGTCGGGGTGCGGAACGATGGATGGATTGAACAGGGCAGCGGATTCCAGGGAGTATTCGGCCAGGAAGTAGGATCCGATCAAGAGCCGTCTTTGTACGGACAATTCCTCATCCGTAACCACCAACTCGCGCACTTGTTCGAAGCGCTCCAAAAAGAGATTGCTGATTTGCTGGTGTCGTTGGGAGAACTCGGCGGAGACTTCGTCCAGGAGCAGGCCAACGCGGTCTTCCGGGAGCGCCATGATCCTGGCGATGATCCTGGCGATCCGCTCGGGACTCCCCGGACTGAAAGGCCGTAGAAGCACGCGCGACTGGTCGGGCTTCAGAATCGTAAGCATGCGTTTTAGGTGGATGGACACGGGCTGGTTCTTCTTTCAATGTAACGAGACATCAATTGGCGCACTACTACGCGATAGTGATCGGCTCCTTGAAACTCGTCAGTATGTTTTGCGCCAACCGCATCTCCGCCAATGAAAGCAAAAAGGCCAGGGTCGACTCCGCTCCCTGATTTCCGTTGACGCGATCGACATGCAACCCATCGCGGCAGCCGCCTGTCTCGGGAGAGTAGAGTTCCAGTCCAAGGTCGTTCCACCCGATGAACCAATCAAAAGCACGTTGCGCGTGTTCGTACCACCAGAAGTCCGATGTGGCGCGATAGGCTTCAAGGCAAGCCGAAACCGTGGCTTGCGCCTCAACGGGCTGCTGGTCGAAATTGGCGCGCACACCGCCGCGGCGGTAGAACCCATTGCTGCCAATAGGGCGAAAGTGACCCTTCTCGGACATTTGCAGTTTCGTCAGCCAGCGTAGGGCCTCGAGACCCCGATCGAGCACCGCTTGTTGTCCGGTCGCCTGTCCGCTCACAATTAAGGCCTGCGCGAGCTTCGCGTTGTCGTACGAAAGTTCCTCTTCAAACCACTGCCAATCCGGATGCGCACTCGCCTCGAAGAGTTCCATGAGGCGGGAAGTCAGTGTCTCTCGGGTTTGATTGACCAGGCTGTCGCCGCTCAACCGGCGAAGGTATTCATGGATGCCGATGAGACCGAACGCCCACGCCCGCGGCGAAGTGAACCCCGGCAGCGCGGGCAATGCCTGCGCGAAGAGCTGTCCAGCCATCATCTGGAAGGTCCGAAAGGGCGAACGGCCCACCCCTATACCCAGCGCCCAGAGCGCCCTCCCCTGGCAGTCCTCCGATCCCTGCTCGTCCAGCCAGCGCCGGTCAAAACCCAGGTGGTTGTGGAATCGTTTCGTTTTGAAATCGAAAGCGTGATGGAGGAAAGCCCCGGACGTGGTGGCAAGTGCCCGCACGTGCTCCGGATCCTCGCCCAATTCGCCGAGCAGCACCGCCAGGATGAAGGCACGAGCGTTGTCGTCGGTGCAATAGCCCTCGGAGAAATTCGGAACACTGAACACCGCGTGCTGGAAGACCCCGGTCGAATCGGTCATCCGCGAGAGATGCCGCAGCTTCATCTTCGGCAGTTCCCGCGGCTTCTTGTCGAGCGTCTTGGTGGCAAGGGACTTTCTCGACCGCGCCGCCCCTTCCAGCCGCGAGCACTCGAAGGAATGCATGTACGTCTGTGCCACGTTGCTCCAAACCATTTCGCGGCCGATCCTGTACGCGTTCTTGCGGATGGCATGCCGGCGAGTGTCGTCCCTCAGCAACCCGATCACCTCGCGTGCGATGGCCGGCGCGTCGGCGAACGGCACCAACACACCGCGGTCTTCCGCCAGCAATTCCGCGGCGTGCCAGTACGGGGTGGAGACCACTGCTTTCCCGGCGCCGAACGTGTAGGCCAGCGTGCCCGAGGTGATCTGCGCCTCATTCAGGTAAGGCGTTATGTAGAGATCGGCTGCGCCGATGAACTCCTTGAGGTTCTCGAGGTCCACGAATTGGTTGTAGAAGATGACGTTTCTCTCGACTTTGTTCTTCTCAGCGAGAATCTCGAGACTGAGCCGGTAAGCTTCACCGTGCTCCCGCAGTTCGTTAGGATGGGTGGCGCCGAGGACAATATAAACAACCTCGGGAAACTCCGCCAGAATTTGCGGCAGGGCATTGAGCACATATTCGATGCCCTTGTTCGGCGAAAGCAGGCCGAACGTGAGCAGCACCACCCTTCCTTCCACCCCGAACTGGTCCTTGAAATAGGCGGGATCGACGAAACCTACGTCGGGAACGCCGTGCGGGATGAGATCGATCTTGGCCGGCGGGACCTTGTACGTCTGCTCCAGCATCTGTCGTCCGCGCTCGGCCATGACCACGAGCCGGGTAGAGAGTGAGATTAACCCATCCATGACACGCCGCTGGTCCGCCGTCGGCTCGCGCAGAATGGTATGAAGCGTCGTGACAACCGGCATTCTCAATTCCCGCAGGAGTGCCAGGATGTGACCCCCAGCTGGCCCGCCGAAGATGCCGAACTCGTGCTGCAGGCAGACGATGTCCACGTTGCTGATGTTCAGGAAGTCCGCGGCGCGCAGATAGGAAGACAGGTCCTGCTCCTCAATCTCGAAGCGAACCACCTCCGGGTACTCGTAACCACCGGGAATGTCGTTAACCGACACCGCGAGGCACTGGCTTTGGGGATACGCGCTCGCGACGGCGCCAAGCAGGTCAGACGTGAAAGTGGCAACGCCGCACTTGCGCGGCCAGTGGTCGCCGACAAAAGCAATCTTGCGGACTTTAGACGTTTCTTTCATGAGGTAAATCTCCAATTGCGCGCTCTGCTATCCCTCCGCACGTACGCTCGTCCGGAGCGTGAGATGAGCGGAACGGTCGTTCTGCGATGCGCACAGCTATTCAGCCAATCCGCAACACCCGCTGAACGCACGCCAAACGGACATGCCACAACGTAAAGGCGCGCCGTTCTTGACATCTTCAGGATGCCTGGATCCGGTGATACTCCGGCTGCCACATGGCGTCCTGCACCTGTTGAACGATGTCGTCGAACTTGACTCCGGATAAGCCTTCCGCATCCGCGGTCTCGGCGACGGCCACCGCTACTGTCACCGAGACGCTGCGCAAGTCGTCAATATGCGGGAGCAGGGACGCACCGGGTTGCCGGACAGCCACCAGGCTGGACACGGCACTCGCCGCCGCCGCAAACATACCGGCGCTGATTCTGCTGGCTCGGGAGACGATCGCACCGAGGCCCAGTCCCGGGTACAGCATGGCATTATTTACCTGGGCGACGACGTATGTCACCCCCTTATAAGTGACCGGGGCGAACGGGCTGCCGGTGGCGATCAGCGCCCGCCCGTCGGTCCAGGCAATCAGATCGGCCGGGTTCGCCTCGGCCCGCACCGGCGGATTGGAAAGCGCGAAGATGATCGGCCGCTCGGTATGCGCCGCCATCTCCTTGACGATCGCCTCCGTGAAACTGCCGGAGGCTGTTGACGTGCCGATCAGCATTGTCGGCTTTGCTCGGCGCACCACTTCGGCCAGGCTTACGCCGCTTCGGTCCCCTTCGTGCTTCCAGTCCCTGCTTTCGGCGGCCGGTCGGGCGTACGTCACTTGATAGTCGCGCAGTTGATCGGCCATCTCGGTCGTGAGTAATCCCTGCCGGTCCACGCACCAGAACCGCCTGGCGGCATCCTCTTTGGAGAGCCCCTCTCGCACCATCGCGTCGCGAATCTGGTCGGCGACTCCAATACCTGCCGTACCGGCTCCGAAGATGACAACGCGCTGGTTGCGCAGCGGCGTCCCGCAGACGCGGACGGCGGAGATCGCCGCCGCCAGCGTGATCGCGCCGGTACCCTGCATATCGTCGTTGAAGGTGCAGATCCGGTCGCGGTACTTCTCGAGGATGCGCCGTCCGTTGCCAGGCGCGAAGTCTTCCCACTGCAGCAAAGCATTCGGGAACAGCGTTGTTGCGGCTTTGACATAAGCGTCGATGAATGCGTCGTAGCGCGCTCCGCGCACCCGGGTGTGACGGTTCCCGATGTACGTTGGATCATCCAGCAGATTCTCCCGGTTGGTGCCGACATCGAGCATCACCGGGATCACGCGGGTCGGGTCAACGCCGCCCGCCGCCGTGTAAATCGCCAGCTTGCCGATCGACACCTCAATGCCGCCCACGCCCCAATCGCCGATTCCTAGAATCTGCTCGGCGTCGGTCGCAAGAATCAGGTCGATATCGCCCGAGCCGGCGCCGAGGTTGGCGAACGCCTCCTCGATCGCTTCGGCATGGTCGATCGAGAGATACACGCCCCGGGGACGCCGGCACTCATGGTGGTACTGCTCCATCGCCATGCCGACGGTCAGATCGTTGACGATGGGGATCATCTCGCGCAGGTGTTCTGAAAACAGCCGGTAGAACAGCACCTCATTGCGGTCGTGCAGGGCGGTCAGGTAGATGTTCTTGCTCAGCGCATCCGGCAGCCGCTCGTACTGGATGTAGGCCCGCTTGACCTGAGCCCCCAGCGTGCTGATGTCCGGCGGAAGCAGACCCGTGAGGCCCAGCGCTTTGCGCTCTTCCGCCGTGAAGGCCGTCCCCTTGTTCAACAGCGGTGAATTGAGCACGGCCAACCCACGAGCCTTGGTCTCGTAGCAACCGTCCCCATTCTGCCGATGCTTCGTCATCGGCGCCAGTAGCGGGACAACCCTCTGTCGCATGCTGTTACCTCTCTCCTTAATCCGCGCCCCTCTCGCACCGCGCCAGTGGTGGCGCGTGGCGCGCACGTCCCACAGCGCACAGGCATTCCGAGATCCGTCAGCACGGGATCGCCGTCATGCCTTCTATCCCCGCGTCCAGCATCAGGCCGGGGCCCCAGAGATCCCATCGGGACCTGACCAGCCGGGGTCGTACGACCGAATATGGTCAACGGGCTGCTAAGGTGCTGTTTCCGAAATGTCCTGACGATGCGGGTGGGGCGGGCGCCTTCGCCCGCGCCGGGCCCCCAGGCCCGGCCAGGCGGCGACCAAGGGGTCGCCGCGCGGACCTGGGGGTCCGCCCCGCATCTGTCAAGGAACTTCGGCGACAGAACATTAGGGTTCGCTGGCACTTTCATTGAGCCCCCTACGAGGGTGATCAGCAAGTGGTCCCATCGCCTTCTCCCACCCGGCTCGCCGGCAAGTGCGGACGGAGTTCCGGGAGCGACTACGTTTCAAAACCCACCTCCGCCGCGGGAGCATCCTCCAAAATGGGAGACTGGACTCGGCTGGCATAAATACGCCGGTCGAGAAGGTGATTGAATCGATAGCTCAGGTTGCCGACCAGCGCGATAAGAAGCGTCCTCGGACGGCGCGTATTCCTGGCGAGGCGCAGCATCCGTCGAATGATTTGAGGATACGAGTAGAATCGATCGTTGAACCCGCTTACTTCCTCTACTGCTTCCGCCCAGGTCAGGTGCCTGTAATCGGCAACCGGGTAGGTCAGAGTGTAATACTTCCAGTCCTGTGGATAGTCGTTCGAGCGGATCCTGCCTTCGCGATCCATTCGAGCGTAGAGCTCGGTTCCCGGAAGCGGCGTGAGGATCAGAACATTGGCGGCGTCGATGCCGTATTCCCTTGCGGCGCGAGCGATCGCCTCGCCAATGCCCCGCTGGTCCGTGTCGATCCCGATAATGAAAGAGCCGACAACGCAGATGCCATGCTGTCGAATCCGGCGGACGGACGCGGAGAAGTCTCTCCCCTTTTGAAGGTTGAACTTCTTGCCTACGGCCATCAGGCCTTCCGCGGTCGGTGATTCGAACCCGATGAACACGCCTTGGCATCCCGCACGCGTGGCGAGATCAAGCAACTCGTCATCGTCGGCGAAGTTGATGGTCGCCTGGCAGATCCAAGGCCGCGTCAGCCCCTCCCGAATCATCTCTCGGAGGAGATCCTTGGAGTATTCGAGATGGTCACGGCGCGTGCCGATGAGGTTGTCGTCCACGAAGAGGATGACCTTTTCACGGATCAGCCGCAGTTCTCGAATGACATCGGCGACGGGCCGGTGGCGGAACGTGCCTCCGTTAAACGCGGTGACGCTGCAGAAGCTGCAGTTCAGCGGACAGCCGCGCGTCGTTTGCACCGAGCCGAAGTAGTATCGCCCCTGGAGCAGGTCGTGGCGGGCGGGCGGGATTGCGTCCATAGCGCTGATGCCGCCCTCGTACACCTTGCGCAGGGCGTGTTTACGCGTATCCGCCAGCACCTGGCCCCATACCGGCTCCGCCTCTCCCGTGATCACCGCGTCCGCGTACTCCGTCGCCTCATCGCGACAGAACGTGGCATGGATGCCTCCCATCACCACCGGCACTCCCATCGCGCGGTACATTCCGGCGATTTCGTAAGCCCGCGGCGCCTGGGACGTGAATGCCGTGATCCCGACGAGATCGGGTTTTGGTAGGCGCCCGTAATCGGGGTGGCCCAGGTTCTCGTCGATCAGCGTCACCTCCCAATCCGGCGGCGTCAGTCCTGCCACCACGAGAAGCCCGAGCGGCTTCCAGACTCGAAACGTGTTCAGACGGTTCCAGCGGATCTTGTTCAGGCTGACGACTGGATTGTCCGGATTCACCAGATAGAGCCGCATCTCTTTCCTCCTCGATTCACTTCGTCTTCATCTGTGACATGACCGGCGAATCGGCCTCTTCCTGTTCGATGCTCAGTACCTTCAGCAGCCCCAGACGGGCCGGCCGCAGCGCGCATCGTAACCCAACGCAAGGACGAGATAATCAATTCCCTCCGGCGCCTCGAGAGCAAGAAGGAGCAATCCGTTGCCCATCGTCAAGAGGCGCGCAAGAGGTTCGATGCCCAAGTGCGGCGTTGCCGTAAACCCTGCGTCTGGTCACGGCGTGCCTATCCTGCCCTGACGCTACACGGCCAAATGACCAAATATGGTCGAGCCTGCGGCATGAATTCGCTTGCCCCATTGCTGAACCGAAAGCTGCGATGCCGTAGCAAACTGCCATCTTCGGAGCGTCACAGTACGAAAAGAGATGGGCCTGAGGCACAATCGTCCCCGGCGATATCGATAGCTCCGAACAGATTGGTACGGTTCGTGCATCAGGTTAGGCGGGAACATCTGGATGACGGCTGACGACCGGAAGATACGCTAAGGAGAAAAGCGATGGTAGTTCTTGTTTGGATCGCCTTTGGCTTGATGGCTGGCCTGCTCGCCAGCAAACGTTTCCATCACACCGCCAGCGCTCTCGCGTTGGACGTAGTGCTGGGGATCGCGGGCGCAGTTGCTGGCGCCCTGGCTATCAGCTCGCTCGGATTCCCACCGCCTACCGCCTCCGCCGTCGCCGGTTTATTTGGTGCTGCGGCAGGGTCGCTTGCCATGTTGGCAGGCTACCGGGCCATCTTTCGCCGGGCCTGAGTTTCGCTTTCAGTGCTCCGTCCCGGTGGGCCCTCAACCGGTTCGCGAGATCCGGGCGCACACTTATCGATGGACGTGTGCCCGCCCGTATTGCCGGGCGTCCTCGCTCGCCCGCACGCCCTCGGCGACAAACAGCACGCCATCTGCGTTCGTCATCGCGCCCGCCAGGCTAGTCGTCACCTGACCGAATATGGTCAACACGGTCCGCTTCAAAACCCTCTCGGTGGTAGCATGTAGCCAGCGGCCCGTTCGGCGTCGACCTGCCTGTCTTTCAGGGCCAACATAGACGAGCTCCGAGGTGTGGCGAGCCTGGACGGGGCGAAGGAGAAGCTTTGGCCTCTGAAGGCTCACCGGCGCAAGCGGTGGACTGGCTCTTGGAAAACGGTCCAAGAGAACTCGAATTACTGTTTCGGGCAATTGTCTATCACCCTTCTGTACCCATTCTCATCGCCGACAACGAACGCAACTACCGGGACGCCAGCGCCGGTGCCGGCAAGCTGCTGGGACTCTCGCGGGACAAGATCATCGGCCGGAGAATGGATGATTTTGCGGACCCCAGCTTCAAACCCCGGATTTCAGAGCTCTGGCGGGCCTTCCTGGGACAGGGCGAGCAGGAGGGTACGCTTCGGTTGGCCGGTTCGGATGAAACCCTGTCGGACGTCGAGTATACGGCCAAAGGGAACGTGTTGCCCGTACGCCACCTCCTGGTGTTGCGCGACAAGGCAACATCCGCGCAAACGGAAGGTTTTGTTGACACCGGCAACGAGCAGATCCCGTCGTGGGTGCAGGACTATGCGCTGTTCTTATTGGACATGAACGGACGTATAGCCGATTGGTATTCGGGAGCAGAGCGCATTTACGGCTACGGCAGAGATGAGACTGTTGGCAAACACGTATCCTTTCTCTACCCCGGCGAGGACAATCCCGGCGCGGAGCCGCAGCACGAGCTGAATCGGTCCGCGGCCGAGGGCCATTTCGGGAATGAAGGCTGGCATGTGAGGAAGGACGGGTCGCGATTCTGGGCCAATGTCATTACGATGGCCTTGAGAGATGACAGTGGGGAGCTGCGAGGTTTTGCGAGGGTGGTGCGCGACTTCAGCGAGCGCCACGAAAGGGACGAGAAGTTGCGGCGCAGTCGCGCGCGCGTCCGTCCGGTTCCGTCGGAATCGACCATTGCCGGCATCGTCTCTGGTGAGTTCGACCATATTCCCGAGGCCAATGATGCGTTCCTCAAACTCGTGAGGTACAGCCGTGAAGATTTACTGGCGGGCCGGCTGCAATGGCCCGATCTCACTCCCCCGGAATACGCTGCGCTCGATGATCTGGCGCATGAAGAAGGCTTGAGGTTCGGAGCCTGCACGCCCTATGAGAAAGAACTGCTCCGCAAAGATGGGACGCGAGTTCCGGTTCTGGTTGCTACTGCGGTTTTGAAGCTCTCTCCCTTCCGATGGATCACATTTGTCCAGGATCTCCGCGAGCGTGACCAGCTCGAAAGTGTCGGGGACGAGGATGTCGAGGTCAAGCAGAACTTCGAAGAGATGATCGGGAATAGCGCGGCTCTGAGGCGGATTCTGCGACAGGTGGAAGTCGTTGCCCCCACCGACGCGAACGTGCTGATCCTCGGTGAAACCGGCACCGGGAAGGAGTTGGTAGCGCGCGCCATCCACCGGCTCAGCCCTCGCAGGAACTTCCCTTTCGTCACCCTGAACTGCGCCGCCATTCCGACGGGGCTTCTCGAAAGCGAGTTGTTCGGGTACGAGAAAGGAGCCTTTACTGGCGCCTTGTCGCAGAAGATCGGCCGCTTCGAGCTCGCCCACCGGGGGACTCTGTTCCTGGATGAGGTGGGCGACATCCCGTTGGATCTGCAGCCCAAATTGCTCCGGGCGTTGCAGGAGAAGTCGTTTGAGCGGTTGGGCGGCACCCGCACGATTCCCATTGACGTCCGGCTCCTCGCCGCGACCAACCGCAATTTGACACAGATGATGGGCGACAAGCTTTTTCGGAGTGATCTCTACTACCGGCTGAAAGTCTTCCCGATCACGACACCTCCGTTGCGTGATCACCCCGAGGATGTACCCGCACTCGCCCGGCACTTCACCCAGAAGTACGCCCGGGAAATGAACAAGCAGATTGAAAAGATTCCGTCGGATACGATGCGGGCCTTGGTGAGTTGGTCGTGGCCGGGCAATGTTCGAGAGCTCGAGAATTTCATTGAAAGGGCGGTTATCCTCTCCCGAGGCCCCAACCTTCGTGCGCCTCTAGCCGAAATACGGCCCGATGCATTGGAAGCCGCCGGCAACAGCACGCTCGAGCAGGTGGAACGGGAGCACATCATCCGGGTGCTCCGGGAGACGGGTGGTGTGGTCAGCAAGGCCGCGACCCGTCTCGGAATGCCTCGGACGACGTTGAACGCTCTCATGCGAAAGCTCGGCATCTCTCGCAAGGATCTCTGACGGCACTCGCCGGTTGGCCACAGGTGGTTCGTCCAACGCCCTGTTCCCTCCAAAGCAATGATGTTGGCACGACTCGTGCACCAGCAGAGTCTTCAGAACGACAATGGAAAACTCTTCGGGGGCTCGTGATCTGCTCTGGGAAGAACAGCAGCGTGCAGACAAAGCACAGGCGGACCTCGAACACCGCGAGTGGCGGAACACCTTCGCCCTGGTATTGGCGTTGATCGTGCTCACGCTCGCCGTCGCGAAGGTACTTGCCGGCATGGGCTCCGGCGGGACGATTCGATTGTGGGGCCAATGCTGACGGGGGATCGCTTCCTTTCGTGCGAAAACCCCTGACCGCCCGCGGTCACTTGACCACATATCGTTACCCGTCAGACACCTCATTCCTTCCAAACCGGTCCGCGGTTGGTCGGGGAGTGAATCGGCTCAACAGAAGATGACGTTGGTGCCACTCGTGCGATAACAAGGGTGCAACAGGCTGTGGAGAACTATGTCGTGCACAGGCCCAGCAGGGCCGGCAATGAGGTTCCCACGGTCCTAAACGGTACCGAGGGATCAACATGATCAGCGCTTGGATCATCGCATCGGCTGTTAGCTTTTGCTTGCTGGCTTCGGTCAAAATCCTCTGGGAATCCGAGCTGGATGTAGCGTGTCGATTCGACCGCGTCCTGCCGAAAGCCCAAGGCCCCGGCGTCGCGCTGGTCTCTATGGGAGGGTGCCGGCAGTGGCAGACGGCCGAGTACGGCCTCTCCCAGAACGTGCAAGGGGGGTCGGGAAAGAGGGCGGCATGATCGACGAACAACAGCGGATCTCTCGGCCGGGAGCGGAACTCCAGCCGCAGGAGCCTCGGCAATCGGCGATGGGATTTGAATGGCCGAACGAAGGAGGTACACGAACATGATCAGCCCTGAACTTGTTGGTCCTGTATTCCGCGAAGGTGATGAGGTCGTGCTGGCCGACGGCACATACCAGGGCACTCATGGTGTATTTCGCCGGCTGACAGATGACGTCAACTGGGCGGATATCACCGAGCGTAACGGCAGCATTCGCAGCCACCCGGTGGCATGGCTCGCCCACTCCACGGGTGCGATCCGAGCTTCAGTAAACTGACGTCGGTCATCGGATGTGCCGCTCTTCCGGCCAGCGGACTATCGACCCTATCGCACACCGCGGTAGATTGCTGGTGAAACAACCGGGCTAGTTCACGTCAACACACAAGGAAACCATTCATGGCAAAACAGATTGTTTACAGTGACCACTCCCGTCAGGCCATCCTGCGCGGTGTCAACCAACTCGCAGAGGCTGTGAAAGTCACCCTCGGACCCCGCGGACGCAATGTCGTTCTCGAGAAGAAATTCGGCGGGCCGACGATCACCAAAGACGGCGTCACGGTGGCCAAAGAGATCGAGCTGAAAGATCCGCTTGAGAACATGGGCGCCCAGATGGTGCGCGAGGTGGCGTCGAAAACTTCTGACGTTGCCGGTGACGGTACGACCACGGCCACGATCCTGGCGCAGGCAATCTACCGCGAGGGAGTCAGAGCCGTCGCAGCGGGAGCGAATCCGATGGCCATCAAGCGCGGCATCGATAAGGCCGTCGAAGTGGCAGTCGAGGAGGTCAAGAAACTCTCCAAGCCGGTCTCCGGCGACATGATCGCTCAGGTGGGTAGCATTTCCGCCAACAGCGACTCCACAATCGGAGACATCATTGCCGAGGCCATGAAGAAGGTCGGCAAGGATGGCGTGATCGCGGTCGAGGAATCCAAGACCATGACCACCGAACTGCAGACAGTGGACGGCATGCAGTTCGACCGCGGCTACCTCTCACCCTACTTTGTGAGCGACGCCGAACGCATGGAGTGCGTCTTCGAGGATCCCTACATTCTCATCCACGATAAGAAGATCAGCAACATGAAGGACCTGCTGCCAATCCTCGAGCAGATTGCGCGCGCCGGTAAGCCGCTGCTGGTGATCGCCGAAGAGGTGGAGGGCGAAGCATTGGCCACGCTCGTAGTCAACAAGCTGCGCGGCACGCTCAGTGCTTGCGCCGTGAAGGCCCCGGGTTTCGGCGACCGCCGCAAGGCAATGCTGGAAGACATCTCGATCCTGACTGGCGGCACGGCCATCATGGAAGAAACCGGCATTAAGCTCGAGGGCATTCATCTGGAGGATCTGGGCCGCGCGAAGCGCGTCACGGTGGACAAGGACACCACAACCATCATCGACGGCGCCGGATCGCAGAAGAGCATCGAGGGCCGGATCAAGCAGCTTCGGACCCAGATCGAGGAGACTACCTCGGATTACGATCGCGAGAAACTGCAGGAGCGGCTGGCGAAGCTGGCCGGCGGCGTGGCGATCATCAAAGTTGGCGCCGCAACCGAGACCGAGATGAAAGAGAAGAAGGCCCGCGTCGAAGACGCTCTGCATGCCACTCGCGCTGCGGTCGAGGAAGGCATTGTGCCTGGCGGGGGCGTCGCACTGCTGCGGGCATCGATTGCGCTGCAGAAGCTGACCCTCGAGGGCGACGAGCAGTTCGGCGTGACCATCGTGCGTCGCGCTTGCGAGGAGCCGGTCCGGCAGATCGTGATTAACTGCGGGACCGAGGGCGCCGTCGTCGCCGAGAAGATCAAGAACCACCAGGATCCGAACTTCGGCTTCAACGCCTCCACCGAACAGTACGAAGACCTCGTGAAGGCCGGCGTCATCGATCCCACCAAGGTAACTCGCATGGCTCTGCAGAACGCGGCTTCCATCGCCTCCTTGATGATCACCACCGAGGCCATGATCTGCGGGATTGTGGAGGACGTGGACAATTAGGGCCTGCACCGCAGCCGCGTAAAGGACACGGATGAACAAAAGACTACTGAAGCGGCACAAGCGCCAGGTTTCGCGCGCGAAAGAACAGGCCAGACTGTCGGAGCCCGATCTGAGGACACCGGAACAAGTAAGGGCAGCCAAGGAGGCGAGCCGCCCTGCCGGCGGCTGGCGCAACGGCCCCGACGCCCACTGCCCCACGCCGCCGATCCGAAATCATGCCCGCCCTGCCGCGGACAGTACGGCGAAAGTGGACGGTTAGCGTCATGTTCCGCGCCACAGCAGGTCTGTTCTGCACGCGCTGTCCATATTGCAGATCCATCGAGTTCAGAGGGGTAGGCGTCCGGAACGCCATTGAGCAAGCTCTCCACTGGCTCCTTCAACCCTACCGGTGCTCTCTTTGTGGTCACCACTTCTTCCTGTTCCGATGGCAAGCTCCCCTCGGAGGCACAGCGTAAGAGCAATTGGCGGCGACCGCAGCATCCTCCGTGCCCGGTGTCGGCCGCGCCGTTGGCGGTCATCCGCGTCAACTGCCCGCGCACGTTGAACGTCCTCGTCTCGTTGTACCACTGGTGCCCCGGCCCCGCCGCGGCGTACTTCAGGGCCCTCAATATAAACGGCGGAGCAATAATAGACCACATGCCGCCGCGTGAGCGGCGGCTGGTGGCGGTCCAAAAGTAGACCACCCCCGAGCAAGACCAATCAGACA
>Ga0209777_10000876_pt1 | contig 46417 bp, 43 predicted proteins | sample FrelakmetHBP12HB_FD_187147 | JGI IMG/M metagenome (GOLD analysis project Ga0209777, IMG submission 187147) | Freshwater lake sediment microbial communities from the University of Notre Dame, USA, for methane emissions studies -HBP12 HB (SPAdes)... | ecosystem: Environmental > Aquatic >... | reverse complement strand
CAAAGTGACAACTTTGAAAGAAAAGTTACGAAGTAAACTAAATTTCTCTCAAAGTGACAACTTTGAAAGAAAAGTTACGAAGTAAACTAAATTTCTCTCAAAGTGACAACTTTGAAAGAAAAGTTACCAACTAAACTAAATTTCTCACAAAGTCAGAAGTTGGGACGGAAAAGTCCGAAGTAAACTAAATTTCTCACAAAGTCAGAAGTTGGGATGGAAAAGTCCGAAGTAAACTAAATTTCTTACAAAGTGACAACTTTGAAAGAAAAGTTACCAACTAAACTAAATTTCTTACAAAGTCAGAAGTTGGGACGGAAAGTTACCAACTAAACTAAATTTCTCACAAAGTGACAACTTTGAAAGAAAAGTTACAAACTAAACTAAATTTCTCTCAAAGTCAGAAGTTGGGACGGAAAAGTCCGAAGTAAACTAAATTTCTTACAAAGTGACAACTTTGAAAGAAAAGTTACAAACTAAACTAAATTTCTCTCAAAGTCAGAAGTTGGGACAGAAAAGTTACGAAGTAAACTAAATTTCTCACAAAGTCAGAAGTTGGGACGGAAAGTTACCAACTAAACTAAATTTCTTACAAAGTCAGAAGTTGGGATGGAAAAGTCCGAAGTAAACTAAATTTCTTACAAAGTGACAACTTTGAAAGAAAAGTTACCAACTAAACTAAATTTCTTACAAAGTGACAACTTTGAAAGAAAAGTTACAAACTAAACTAAATTTCTCACAAAATGACAACTTTGAAAGAAAAGTTCCGAAGTAAACTAAATTTCTCACAAAGTCAGAAGTTGGTACGTAAAGTTTTGAACTAACGTTCCAAAGTAAACTAAATTTCTCACAAAGTGACAACTTTGAAAGAAAAGTTACGAAGTAAACTAAAATTTTTACAAAGTGACAACTTTGAAAGAAAAGTTACGAAGTAAACAAAAAAGGCATAGATATGTGGGTTTTGGGGGCGGCTTCCTTCTTCTTTTATCCAAGTACTTTGTACTACTTTACAAAAATATGAAAGGAATAAACGTGGAAAATATACTTTGGGTTGAACTGTAATTATCAAAATGGAATCTGTAATTGCCAACTACTTAATGACTCATTTAGCTCCAAAAATAAGTAGCCGTTTCAATATTGACGAGCTCTTGGTTAAAGAGGAGTTTCGCCAATTCTTTGAGCAGTCAATTATAAGAAGATATAAAACGTTGAGTGATGTAAAACGCCTTAAATTGTCACGCCAAGACAAGAAGTCAAACGTGTCCCAGAAAGATAAATTAAGAGTCTTCAATGAAAGATGGACCCTGGGTAAGAAGATTGGCTTTGGAGGATTTGGAACCGTTTACGAAGCGTACGACGTCAATGGCGACACGTACGCCATGAAAATTGTCGATCGTTTACAGAACAATAGTCTGAAAAAAGAGGTAAGCATATATGCTGCCCTGCAAGACGAGTTCTGCCGAGTGCCAAAGCTGATAGACCATGGCAATGAAAAGGATTTGACATTCTTGGTTATACCGCTTTACGAGTACAGCTTGTCAGATCGATTAAAACAGGGCGTCATGTCAATGCCAGAGATTATCTGCGTGATGACGCAAGTAGTAGCCACGCTTCAATTTATTCACACTCTGGGATATGCACATCTTGACATTAAACCTGGCAATATCATGTATAGTCGAGGCAACTGGTATTTAATAGATTATGGGCTTTCAATTTACTTTATCGGCTGTGAAACAACACCTTTTGCTCATTTGACACGTCGCGGCACATTAGAGTACATGGCCACTGACATACATTACGGTATTCCAAGTCGAAAAGCAGACTTGGAATCACTAGCTTATACCATGCTGAAAATGTGCAATTACACCCTTTCTTGGACATCGATAAACTTTAATCAGGCAACAGATGACGACATTCAACAGCTTATCCTGGCCAAGAAGCAAATGTTTGAAAATTGTCATCTTTTAGATATCCCTCTTATGTGTCGAAATTATCTGACCAATCTGTCAAGATTATCTACGGGCCAAACACCCAATTATGAAATGATCTTCATGTAGGATGTCCATGCATACCGTTTTAAAGCCCATAGGGCTTTGAAACATTACTTGATAATTATTTGGAAGTAGACAAACATGTTATAAAAATGTCTTTTAGCGTACATATAAATGAACTTGATCGTACCGACAAGGTACATATTGAGAAGACTCTCGTCATTGACAATAAGAGTGTATTTACTTTACATGATTCATTCGTCAATATACCATTTGGCTTTGCCAATGAAAGATTTAGAAGACTGTTTAACTTTCCTAAACCGTTGTCTCAGGTCTACGAAGCCAAGTGGGACTTTTGCGGACAGCTCCGACCTGAACAGGAAAAGATCAAAGAGGCCAGCCTTAAAAGCCTAGAAGCCACTAATAGTGTTATTATTGGCGCCCAACCGGGTTTTGGTAAAACTATTACGGCTATCAACCTACTCTGTCATTTGAACAAGACGACACTGATATTGGTAAAACAAGTCATGATAATGAATCAATGGCTGGACGCTTTGAAAGAATACGCTCCTAAACTGGTAGTACAGCGAGTTACTGGATCTAGTCCACTAAACTCAAGAGCCGATGTGTATTTAATGAATCCCCTACTCCTGGCGAAAGCCTCTAATACAGTCTCATTGAAACACGTACAACTTTTAATAGTGGACGAGCTGCATCAAGTAGTCAGTAATGTTTTACACAGGAGCTTTTTTCAAGTTCAGCCACATTTCGTTATCGGATTGTCGGCCACACCGAGAAAGCCCGTTCTCGACCCTTACGACATAGCCATTTCGTGGTTCTTCGGTAAAAGTATAGTAGGTGAACAATTGCACCGAAAACATCTTGTTTACACCTATGACACTGGCTGGAGTCCTAGTGATGTAAAGTATACTTTCAAAGGTCTAGACTGGAATCATATCTTGACTGAACAGTCGCAAAGTGTTGAACGTAACACACTTATAATTGATAAGATGCTGTCTTTTCGCGATAAAGAGTTGACATGGCTTATCCTCGTTAAACGCGTCGATCAAGCCGAAAAGTTAAAAGCTCTTCTGGCCGAGCGTCATATTGAATGTGAAACACTGACACGTTCTAAAGTAACATTCAACAAGGATTGCAAAATCCTCATCGGAACGACCAATAAGATTGGAGTGGGATTTGATCATTCGCCCATCAATGCTCTCTGCGTAGCCGCCGACGTGGTTGAATACTTTGAACAGTTTCTCGGACGATGCATGCGTCGCGTTGAAACTGTTCCCATTGTTCTCGATTTTCGAGATCAGTTTAAAACGCTGCAAAAGCACTTTACGTCTCGCGTCACCGTTTACCAGAAGCACGGAGGCATAGTTACCTCGGCCTCAATGTGAAAATAAGAGACTATTCCTAATTGCCAGACTATTCTTCTTTCATAAAGCCTGGGCTTTATGAAACACTAGACTTCGTAGAGTAAATCCTGGTAGGGAGCTGATGGTCTAACGGCCATAGCCTGTCCCGTGTAGACGCCGGCTAGCAGATTAATCACTTCAGTGTTTTCATTTTTAATAGCCAGATCAAAGAAGCCTAACCCGTTGAAAGTTTTAAACCAGCTCACTTTCGCCGTATGGTTTAACAGGAAGGCGACGACATCGGGTGAGTTGATGTGATGATATAATAGTGATGTACAATCATGTTTTTTAACTAGGCTAATGGCATTCACATCGCCCCGTTTAATCATGGACAGTAAGTCATTAGGCGAGGTGTCGTCTCTTTGAATCGGAATCTGGCTGACGAGTGGCCGTCGACACAAAGGACAGGAAGGCTCTTTTTCGTAATTGGACCAGGCGGTAATACACTTTATATGTAGCACGTGCCCGCATGGCATTATTTTGCGTTTTCGCCCAACAGGCTCTAAACATATACAACATTCTAGGCCCGAACGCAAAAGACCACGTATGGATTTCAGGTTCATTTTAAGATTCAATTATATTTTAAACAGCTTGAGTGCAAGTTGGTGTTGAAATCATTTTGATTCCGACGCCAGGCCTGTTTTGACATTAAATCTTCTCGATGAAATTGACTGTCTCGTATCCAGCTGAGGCATGAACAGGAGTCTAGTGACACTCGACAATAGTGGGGCTTGTAAGAGTCCATTGGGTCAATAAAGTCTTCTCGTACGTAGACATTAGGAGTTGTGTACAGTTGCGGGATGAAAGGTGTGGCTAACTCTGAATCGTAATAATAAGAAATATCACCTTGCACAATATCACCGTAATTGTCGTACGTGCCGGAAACGGGAAGCCGATCTGTTTCGGACACTGGCACCTTTCCATTACGAGGCACATTATCAAGAGCTAGCCGGTCACCATTGTGAGACGAACTGATTAATCTCGGATCTTCACTGGTGTAAACGCGTCCGTTACAGTCACATTGTCGACACTCTAGTTCTGTAAATGTTTTGTCATATCCTACCAGACTGTTTAACCAAATGTAGGTATTCTTAGTTGGGCCTTTCTCGGATTTGGAACATGTTTTACATATTGACTCCATTTTTACTTTAACGGATTCATTTCTGTAAGTATTCATTTCAAGTCTATAAAAATCTTTCATACTCAAAATGGACGACATAATGGTTTTAATGAGCAAGATGGTAATCGACCTTCAAAGCTTTGATGAAACACAGATCGGTTTATTCGATACAGTTGAACAGGAAGACCTTCTCAAGGTGTGGCAAGAGACCAGAGACGTAAATAAGTTTATTAGAATCCTATCTCCGGCTCAAAAGTACAAGATGGCCGTGTGGGCCACTAGTAGGACGAGTTTGAACGTGGCCGAACTGACCAAGACTTTGGAAAAGTTTGTCAAGTTTCTAAAGAGTTCCAGTTACGCCAAGCATCAGTTGTATCCGAAACGGAAAAGCCACTAGCACAAGATTGTTTAGCACAAGATCTCTCCGATAAGGTGAACTAGGCCGTTACAGCAATTAATATCCCCTTGTAATAGTGGCCGTCCTTCGATGAAAATGGCATTATTACATGTTTCGACGACAATCGGTTCAGTTCCCGTGCTGTAAAGTTTAATCATGGGAGAGGAGGATAGCATGCGAGTAGTAACTTGTCCGGATACGGTCCATTTCTTGCATGTCTGGTAACAGGTATTGCCGTCCAATGGCCCCTGGGGCTCGACTACGGGCAAGAACAAGGTGCATTTACCTTCACTAGAATTGTAAAAAGGTGACAGGTTGGCCGTGCGTATCATGTTGAAAAAGGCCGGATTAACTTGAGAGACAAGATCGAGTACGGTGCCCGGTGTTGTCGTTTCAATTGGAACAAGTACATTGTCCGGTTCGTACATTAGCGTCGCTTGAGAATAGGGCCCATTGTACGTCATTTTTTATAAGAACGAGAATATGTTTTCTCTTTCTTATAAAAAACTCATGGATGTGAATGTTATCAAACTAATAAGGAAAAAGGTCAAAAATAAGGGTAAGGCCAGAGTTAAGGGGGAAGAAGGCGCCGTGGGCTTGCCAGCTGCCGCCTTCCAACCTAAACCATTAAAGCTCGTGGACAGACGTGACCCGTTGGATGCTTTTGCCGATATGTCGATTGAAGAAATATACGATGAAATGGATTCCTATTTGCAAAGTACTGTAAACATTGATCCTAGGGTGGTTCGTATATTTAACATTTTGAGAGCAGGAATGCCATGGGATCTCGTTCAACCCTTCTTCCGAGAATACCGAGAAACTGGCACTAACATTCTCACTTCATTTGAAGAGTTTTGGGCCAGACAGGACACGAAAGATCGTGTCCTTGAGATGCAGAAAGAGATGCAGCGTCGTAAGGCTACTCCGATTGTATTTGTCAGGCCTTTGCGCATTATGGCTTCCCAGCCTCGTCAACTTATACGACTGGACCCGATCCCTGTTAATCAAAGAATAGCACCCATGTTTGGCGAGGGCGACTTGTTGTCCAAATGTGAGAGTGAATACAGGAGAGCCCCGTGGATGTATCAATTCACGGCCGCCATGAATCAGCCAGGCGTACGTGGCATGGTGCTGAGAACGCGACGTCCCGGTTACAGTGCATTGCCCGTAACGTTTAATGGGGTAGAATGGTACAACCCAAGTCAAAAGTGGTACAAGGACGCGTGCGAGGGCCGACGCGGCTTTATACCCAATGAGGTGGCGTACGTGACGGTTGACAAGAAGTTAATTGTTGAAACTATGGCCATGTACAATGCTTCAAAGACTGGATGGCAAAGCATTATCGATACAGAATTTGCCCCGGTCGATCGGGACAGTTTCGACGCAGCTAAAGCCATGTTGGAAACCAGCATTCTGCCCAAGGATGACATTAATGCTGTCCTGGCCTCTCTTTCTAACAATGGCAACACTAATATAGAACTGGCTAGGAATCTGTCATGGGTTCTCGTCTTTCTTTCAAAACTGATCAAGGAACCTCAAGTACATCATTACCGCGTAATCAATAAATTGTACCAGGCGGACGACATTGTTCGTCTTGATCGCTACACTCTTTTACCCGAAGTGTACAAGAATCCAAATATTGATCACGAACAGACCGAGTACATTATTAAGAATAAGAGACGTGTCGTTGAGAATCGCTTCTATAATCGCTATAATGCACTGAAAAACCCTGGAATGAGAATTAGAACTCTGCCGGAAAAGATGAATGTTTTTGCCTATACGTCCACCAACTCCAACAAGCTGTGTCCGACCGACACACAGGACGTGGCTTATTACAATGAGGGTGGACGTATGTACTGTTTTGATCGTTTGGACGTTTACAACCAGACCAGGAATCCACAAAGCGGCCAGTACTTTGATCAGGAGTTTAAAGATGAAATGAAACTGATGAAAGCTCCCTTGGTTGAAGCCTTTTGTAACCAGTGCTCAAAAGAGATACCGACCGTACAATATCGCAGTGTTCTTACCAGGGGAGATAAAAGTGCGGAAATTGTACACTTTTGCGACAAAGATTGTTTTGATAAATTCAACTTTGAAAGTAAATAACCTAAAGAAGTAAAAAGTCAAGGAAAAGGTGCTATTATGAATTCTGCAACCATAGTCTTGATACGGTTTAATAGGGAAGAGGCCGAAAAAGTGCTATCCAATGCCAACGTGTCCAAACTCGTCATCTTTCACGACGACAGTAATGAAGAGGCAGGCTCAACCAGCGTGTCGGTACGTCAACAGTTTGAAGCCCTATTCGCCAAGTATAGGAATAGAGTTACCCTGTACGAGGGCGACATTAAACTGAATCTGGAGGCTTTCTGTAAATTAAGAACCATTGGTAACAAACTACCTTTTGACCAAATAATAGACGTGGATGGCATTATTCTCACACCCTAGTCTTTATAACACCCTGGTGGGTTCACTAATTTAAAAATGCTAACGTGTTTTTAAATTGCCAACTATAAGGTAAAATTGATAAATTGTCCTGCTGGTAATGGAAATGGATAAAATGGATTTTATTAATAAACTGGCAGCTGACGAGGTGTCAAGCGAGGAGTTTGACGCCTATCTTTCAAGTCTATCGAGGGATAGTTTTAATCTGAACTTTGTCCAGGAAGTGATAACCGGTCTCAAATCAAAATTGAAAATGGACGATATTGAAGGCTATTTTACCGTTCTCGCCCGACATCTCAACAAGTGCAAAGACCAAGTCATTCTAAAAACGTCACACATCTTGAAAACATCGCACGTATTCTGTGAAGACTGTGAACTATACACTCCTTCTCATCCGTCCACCTGGGTTCGAAACAATCCGGAATTGTTCGAAACCGAAATATACTTTTATCATGTTCTTTTGAAGACTATCAAGACGGTTTCCGACGTTGGCGCGTATCCCATGGACATATTCTACGCGCCCGAAGAGGATATCGCCATTCCCAGCCAGACTAGACGGGAACGCCTTAAGTTACTCAACACCATGGCCACTAACTATGTTTATATTCTAAACGTCCTATCGTAGGACATTAACGTGCAACTATCACTATATCTAAAAAAATTTGACATTAGTAGGAAAATACTTATGGACTAGAAAAGTAACAGAGAAAATGAACTCTTTTTCACCTAAATCTCCAGTAACAAACTACACGGCTGGCAAGGCCGATCTTGACGAGGACAACAATGTGTATTTGATATGCGATGAACCGAAAGACGGACTACATATTAATCATCCAACCAATATTCAAAGCTTCGTGTACTACGCAACCAAAGAAGAACCTTTAGAGAAAATTCTCTACTTTCAAGGCTATCCCTACTCGACCGATATTGACGTTGAACAATTGACGCAGCCGGATTTCCATGCTTTTTCTATTGAACAGTACCGCTTCTTCCATTCACACGAAGGGACAATAATTCGTGTTTTCAACATTAATGGAAAATGGTACACTTCCACCAATAGGAAACTGGACGCTATGAGAAGTAAATGGGCTAGCAAGCACGACACTTTTGGTTTTCGCTTTGCCGAAGCTGTCGCCGAAATCACCGATGAAGTCTTTGAAGACATCTCTGAAAATGAAGAACTTCCTTTCAAAGCCCGAATGGAAAAGAAGTCGGCTTATTATACATCATTTCTAACTCGCGTGTACACCAACAACTTAAATCCTGACAACAAGTACATGTTTGTTTTGAAACCATCAGAGGAAGAACGTATTGTATGTCGCCCGGAACCTCGTGCTTCAATCTATCACGTTGGCACCTTTGACAAGGACAACAAACTGACACTCGACGATACGATTCTCTTCAATTCCAATCCAGTTCCTAAGACGAAGGAATTCACCTTTACATCATTTCAGGACATTGTCGACGCCGTCTACCAAATAAATATTAAAAATCATCAAGGATTAATAGCCATTCGTAGCGATGGTTCTGGATCGCATTTTAAAATCATGCATCCTCAGTACAAGAGCCGCTTTATCGCACGCGGCAATGTTCAAAGTCTTCGTTTTCGTTACATTATGCTTAGACGCTACGGCTGCTTGCAATCCAACGTAACGAAGGACATGCTTGACCTTTTTCTGGACATGTACAATTACCACGATCAAGCGGCAGAACTGGAACGGGAAATTTACCAACTGTGTCAAGACCTTCATGAAAAGTATATCAGCATTTACGTCCATAAAATTAAAATAGCACTATCCGATAATGAAAGAAGGGCTTTACAGAATATAATTCACTCCTCCTACTTGGAAACGCGACAAAAGACTACCGTGACTCTTACTAATGACTTGTTGACAAAGAGCAAGCCTTGCACGCTTAATCATCTATTGAACGACAGAAAGAATTCTTATTAAAACTACTTGGCCCTTTTCAATATGTTTTTAAAGGGGAAACCCTTTCAAAACGCCTTTTAGTCTCTCAAGGAAAGGCCGACATTTGAACATCGCCGAGGGCCGCGGAAGCCGCACCGTATACTTGATGCGACATGTTAGTACGAGCCATATCCACGCCGCCAATGGCCGTTTCTGCACCACCTGACGTGTTATAAATCAGATTGGCCAAAGCGTTACTGGTTTCATTATTTATTCCTCCCATGACATTCATGGCTCCGGCTTGCAACACCACATTAGGTCCTTCATAGGCGCCACTGGGGATGAACCAGTTACCGCTAATGGGTGCTATGGGCAAGTCTCCTCGAATAGGATCACCCTGGCCCCTTAGTCGACTATTTCTATTGGCGTAAATGTAACGATCGTAAATTATAGGCTGTTTCATCTGTCCGTCCTGGTCCATGAAGGAGGCAGTGTCTAGCTCGGCCACGGTTGACGTGGGCCAGCCATTAACGGCACCGGCGTCGACCACGTCGCCTAAGACCTGGGCATAGTTTCCATTGGCGTATGATCCCGAGTACGGATTATGAGGGTCGAGAGGAATGGCCGGTCCACCGATAGTTTTCGTCAGTTGACAACCACTCGTGACTATTGGCCGCTGCGTGTAGCCCGGATTGGAAACGTCCACCATAGCACTCTGGTACGGAATAACACCAGGAGCCCCGTACGCCGTGTTAACTCCGCAAGATTTACCTTCATTATAGTTTTCTCTTATCGAGTAATTTTGAGGATCGGGTGGCATTACGCCTTCCGCCAGAGGATCGTACGGGACACCCATGCGAGTATAATTGGGAAACTCTGTTCTCAAGTTGGGACCATAGTCCACATTGGAAAAGCGAGGGCTGAGAATGGACTGAAAATTAGGGACGGAGAAAAAGTCCTGCGTCGACGGATCTTGAAAGACTTTCTCAACCTTCCACTGGCGCGAAGGTGTCATCCAAAAACCCTCCTTGGTGTTGCGACTGACGTAAACTAAAAGTCCGGCAAGAGCAATCAGAATACTTGTTAGCACTGTTTGATTCATTTTTATACATGACGGAATTATTTATTGAAAAGTTCTAATACAGATTAGATACTACTTGCCTGGTATCTTATTTGAATTGGACAAGTGTACTCTTTTTCATAAGTAAATCAAAAACATGCCTACTAATCAGAGAGCAAAAGGTACTTTCAAGTTGGAAAACACGAATCCCCGTTACAAGAACTTTGTCCACTCCATCTTTACCGCAGGAGATGTTAATCAATTCAACAGTTCTCGTATTAGACGCTCGCTAACGGCTAAACCCGTGCCCGACTTTACTTCCAATCTGTTTCAGCCCTATAAAGTGGTCCAGGTGGCTAATAAATTTAAAAACTTGGACGCCAAAGCCGTAGGCAATACGTTTCGCTACCTTTTTTACAAATTTAAAAAGGGAATATTTGTGCGTATTGCCAATTCGCAGCTGGAATCATTTATTCCCTTTTCTAATGCTCATTTTAAGAACGAGTTTGCCGATCGCATTGCTGTCGATCCAAAGTGGAAAGGCAATGTACAGGCTTTCCTGGACAGCCTGTCACAGAGGCTTGGTTACGCCAGAACCGGACCACACATCCCCATTAACGAATGGATTGCCAATAACGGGCTATTACGTTTTGAATTTCAAAAGTTTGAAAGTGACAATAATGTCGATGTACTTTACGACATGTTCCTCACTCTGGTGAAAGAGAGAGAGTTGCCCGATGTTGAATTCTTCCTTAATCGGAGAGACTTTCCTCAGATGAAGATTAACGCCACCGAACCTTACAACCACATCTACGATTCGGAAAATTATCCTCTGATTTCTTATAATTATAAGAAATACGCTCCCATTTTGTCGGGTTCGGTGGCCAAACAGTATGCGGATATAGCTTTCCCCACCTATGAAGACTGGACGCGTGTCCGTTACAGTCCCTATCCAAAAATTAAACAGGTGGCGTGGCGCAGTAAAGTGAATCGTGTCGTTTTCCGGGGCGCCAGTACGGGCATAGGCTACACCCCGGAAACTAATCAGCGTTTAAAAGCCTTGCAATTGTCACTGTTTGGCAGTCCATTCCTGCGAAACCTACTGGACATTGGCATAACCAACTGGAATTTACGTCCTCGTAAATATGAAAATGTTCCCTACCTGCAAAGTATTGACCCTCCATTTCCCAACAGTCCAAAAATGTATCCGATAACGCCAAAGATGAACTTGCAAGAACAATCACATTTCAAATTCATTCTCACCTTGGAAGGACATGTGGCGGCTTACCGTCTCTCATATGAAATGTCCTCTGGATCGGTGATTCTATTAGCCGAATCTAATTGGAAAATGTGGTTTTATCATTTTATCAAACCTTACGTTCACTATGTTCCCGTGGCTAGAGATTTGAGCGATTTAGAAGAGGTGATCAAGTGGTGTTTAGCCCATGATGAGGATTGTCGTCTTATTGCTGAAAACGCCCTCGCCTTTTATCAGACCTATTTGGGCGAGAAAGGCATCTTGGACTTTTTACAGAAGGAGTTGTGGGAAGTCTCTCTAGCGGTGGGAGCCTATTCATACTTTCCCGACTTGATAGTATGGACGGCGGAAGAGGAGCGGCGTCTGTTGAACATTGAGCACTCGGACGTGTCTTACCGTTTTAATTTACCGGCCGGTCCTCGTTGTATCGGCCGTTTAGACGGTATAGCCACCGTTTTCCGCGCCAAGACGATGAAGGAGTTGACGTACGAAGCCAGTCTGTTTCGGAACACGAACGGGGACATTAATCTGTATCAAATGAATAACTGTCTCCTGGTTGGCAAGTTTGCCAATAACGAGGCGAAAAAGTTGGAACATGTCCATGAAAGTTATATCGGCGTCAAGGCAATTAATTTCATAGTAGGCAAGATTCCCAATTTCATGTACGTTTACGGTCCGATAAAGGATGAAAAGGACACGGTCTTTGTTGAATACATTAACGGACCTTCCATGATGAACTGGCTCAAATCCGGTGATTACTCGGTCAAGACACTGCTTGACATTTTACTACAGGTAAATATGGCTTTGGCCATGGCGCAAAACTATACCGGCTTCATTCATTACGATCTGTATCCCTGGAATATCATCATTCAAACCCTGCCGGAAAAGATTAAAGTTAACTATTTCATCGACATTGACACGGTGTTATCATTTGAAACAGACACCGTGCCCGTCCTCATCGATTACGGCAAATCGCGCTGTCTAGTCTTTGAAAAAGAGTACGGACTGGTAGATCACGGATTTGCCAATCTGTATCGGGTAAATCCTATTATTGACACGTTAACCCTTCTCTACGGGACTGTAAATGTACTTCGTGATGCCAACAAGATTGCTCCCAGTGAAGCCCTGGTTTTTGACGTCCTATTAGACTTTGCCCGCATTGTCGGCATTAAAGACTTTGATAATGTGAAATTTTACGGACGGTATGGAGCACTATTCGACTATGAGCGCTGGCAAAAAGGTAACGGGCCGAAACAGTTTATCGACCATTTAGTCGTTAATTTTCCCATGCAGTTTTCAAACAGTCTTTTACGTTTGACACCGGACAATTTGGAAGCGGGCAAGTTTTACTATTTGACCGAACGCGGCAATCCAATCTACACGGCAGCTTGCATGCTGTACGGGGACGAGCAGAAGGCCTTTCTAGAATTAATAAACCATATTGACCAGAACCGGTATCCACTGAGTTCCGACGATCTCTTTCAAAAGGTCATCAATAACATTGTCTACCGAAGACTGGCCTTCATGTATGAAGAGGTTGAAAGTCGAGGTTCGGCCACGGTTCGAAGTAAATGGGATCGTGTTGTTAAAATCTTCAATTACCAGCCGCCCATTACTTCCTACGAACCGTTGGTTGAATATCCCAAGCCTCGTTTTCTGCCACTGAATGAAGATGTTACACCGCAGGATGTGGCCAAGTCGGTTTTGCCATACATGCCGGACGAGATGAACTGGGCCAAGATACATCTATTATGGATTGAATCGTACCTGTTTGGCATTACGCGGAACGTGGGCGATTTTGGCCGTTTCATCAGTATGAGGGGTTTTGATTTTCAGAATGCACTCGCTTCAGAAGGGACTCGACGCAAATTGGCCACTTTAAACTTTTAATATTCAAGGGCTTTTATCAATTGAAAAGTTGATAAAAACACAGGCTTCATTAATGTCTAATAGGGCAAATAATGAACATAATAAGTCAAGTCTCATCGGTTCAATTCGGCATCTTGTCCGATCAGGACGTATTGAACATGTCTGTCTGTAAGATTTATAAACCTGTATTAACAGTGGAGGAGGGAAGCGTATACGATCCACGTCTTGGCTGTGTCCAGAATGACGCCTTGTGTGAAACATGCCATGAGAACATGTGGAAATGTACGGGCCACTTTGGTCACATTGCCCTAAACACACCGATAATACTCTTTTACAAACAGGCCGTGACCATGCTGAAGATCTTCTGTTTTGAATGCAAACATCTCCTATGCACCAGGGAAGCACTGCAAACTCTGGGCATTCGAAGTTATGAAAAGATTATTGAACACATTAGTAGCAAGATCAGTTTCTGTAGTGCATGCAATACACCACATCCGGAAATTAAGTTCGACACGACGGAAAACCGAATTAATGCTCAATTCAAACACAAGAATGAAAAAGCCAGTCGGATACTGAATCCGGTGATGATTAAGCAGATCTTTGATAATGTTCCCGATTCGGAAGTGGCTATCCTGGGCATTGACACGAGCATGTTTCATCCGCGCAACCTGGTTCTCACCAAGTTTCCTGTAATCCCGACTTGCTGCCGTCCTCGCATGATGTCCCCCGACAACATTAGCGACGACGACCTAACGATCAGTCTCATTGACATTATCAAGAATAATCAGCTACTGGAGAAGGAGTGTACGCATGAACGTCTAGAGAAGATTGTCGCCGACATCAAGTTTCGAACCTTGACATATTGCGACAATTCACGGGGAAAAGCCATTCACAATACTAATCACAAACCCTTGACAGGAATTAAGGAGCGTATAACGAAGAAGACGGGACATGTGCGACAGAACTTGATGGGAAAAAGGTGCGACAAGACGGCTCGCACCGTGGTCGGCCCTGATCCCACCCTACGGTTGAACGAGGTCGCCGTCCCGCAAGAGATAGCCAACACGCTGACTATACCCGAGTACGTGACACCTTTGAGCATTGAAAGACTGACTCGTGTGGTAAATTCGGGACGAGCCTCTATTATTATCAAGAAGAATGGATCTCGTATCTCGGTGCCGACCGCTCTGTACCGGCGTGGTACACATCTGAATCATGGCGATGTGGTTCAACGCGATGGAGTCTCGCACACGATCACCAATTGTAAATTTACTTTACGAGAAGGAGACGCTATTTACCGGCCTGTTTCGGCCGATGTCATGCAACCGATTGATTTAATCTTGCCGGAAAGACGCTCCATCAAGCTGGAAATTGGCGACAAGGTGGAACGCTATCTGAAAGATGGTGATTATATTTTACTCAATCGACAGCCGACTCTGCATCGCAATTCCATGCAGGGCATGAAAGTCGTAATAAAACCGGGCAAGACCCTGCGCCTCAACTTGTCCATCGTGTCCGGTTTCAACATGGACTATGACGGCGATGAAGGCAATGTTTTCGTCGAGGAGACCATTGAAGCCTTGGCCGAACTGGAACACCTGTCCAATGCTAAATGCAACATATTATCGGCCCAGACTAATAAGGCCGAGATGGTCATCGTGTACGACTCTCTCCTAGGTGCTTTCAACATGACTAAACAGGTAATACCCATGACTAGAGCTGATTTCATGTACTGTTACATGAAAATTGACTGTCAACACCTGGGCTATGACTATGCCACCCGTTTGGAGGATATTAGAAGGATCTCGGGTGCGACATTGCCTTATACAGCGCATATGCTTTTCGGTTTCATCTTCCCTCACGACTTTCACATCAAGTACAGTGACGATTCCAATTTGGAAATTAAGAATGGAGTGGTCATTGGCGGCTACTTTGACAAGAATAGTTTGAAGAGTTCAAGCCGCAGTCTCATTCGCCTACTCTGCATGGAGTACGGCAATGAGATGGCGTCTCTCTTCATTGATAATATTCAGTTCCTAACTAATGGCTGGCTGGAAATGAATCCTTTCAGTGTCGGCATCCAAGACTGTTTAATTGACAATGAAGAGAAGCGCGCTCGAATTAAAGATAATGTAGAAAAGTTCTTTCTCGAGGCGAACAAGGTGAGTCGATCGACGGATCATGCCACTATTCGAGAGTCACGCATTAACTGCTCTCTAAATAAAGCCAAGGATATTGGCATGAAAATTGCCAAAGAGGCGCTTAAACCCGATAACAACTTTGTCAACACTGTCATGTCGGGAAGTAAAGGAGACTATTTTAACATTGCCCAGATTACTGGTCTCCTGGGTCAGCAGAATCTTAATTCGTGTCGTCCAAAACCCATGCTTGACAATCGTAAACGCACCCTAATCCATTACCCACGTGTCATCGTTAACGACCTGGCTCGAAAGTATAGAAGTCGTGGCTTTATCGCCTCCTCCTTCATTGAGGGAATGAAACCGGACGAGATGTTCTTTCACGCCATGACGGGACGCGAAGGCATGATTAAGACAGCCATGGGAACGGCCATATCTGGCTACATTCAGCGCTCCATCGTCAAACTCAATGAGGACTTGAAAGTAGAATATGACGGCACGGTACGCGATGCCAAGAAGAACATTTACCAATTCGCCTTCGGTAACCACGGCTTTGACCCTTCACAAGTCAATATTGGATCTGATCATGTTACTCCCGTCGACATTCCCCGTCTGGCTGCCCGTTTAAACACGGACGCTACGGATATTCATCCTTTGACCGAACAACAGATTGAAAGTATTGTCAGTGCTTGTAATTGGACTTTGAATATCCCGCTTGACATTGCCGAGCAGATGCGATCCAGACAGGAGGCATACCTACGCGGTCAATTGAATAGTATTAAGCTGGAAAGGGAAAGCTTCTCCGCCTTCCACGACTATATTGTGCAAAAGTACCATGTGTCTCGTGCCACGCCAGGTGACTGTGTCGGCATCATTGGCGCGCAAAGCATTGGCGAACGCCAAACACAAACCATGCTCAACACCTTTCATACGGCTGGCAAGCTACAACAGTCGGGTGTCGGGCGCTTGGAAGAGATCTTAAACACCATGAAGAAAATTAAAATTAAAACATGTACTCTATACTTTAAAAAGCGCTATCCGACAGCTAGTGCCTTGCGAAAAGCCATCGGCTCATCCTTGGTCGGTCTGTACTTTTCCGATCTCTATCAGGCTCGCACCGGCAATCCTGAAATCATAATTGGACCTGACAGTGTTTACATTAACATTGACTTTAATGGACGTCTCCTGTTCAATCACCGAATCAACCCTTTCCAGATAGCCACGGTGCTCAATAAGGAGTTGGATGAAGCCATCTCCGATTTTAAAATCAACATTAAACCCATGGGTGTCACGGTCACCTTCTTCAATCCCAGTATGAAAGTGCAAGAGTACCTGACCCTGTTGAATAGAATCTTTATATGCGGCATTAAAGGTATTACAGCTGCTCATTTGGACTATGAAGCCGGTGAATGGTTTATTGTCACCGAAGGATCAAATCTGAAAAAGTTACTAGCCCATGAAATCATTGACAATAAACGCCTGTACAGTAGTGATTTTTGGGAAGTGTACGAATGTTTAGGCATAGCCGCCACTAGACACATGTTGCGTCAAGATTTTCACAAAGTCGTCTGTGGCGTAAACTCTCTTCACATTGAACTATTGGTGGATAAAATGACGTTCAAAGGCCGACCGCACTCTATTACTCGTTACACCATGCGTAATAATGATGTTGGTCCCCTGAGCAAGGCCACTTTTGAAGAAAGTACGGACATTATTTTAACAGCCGCCATGAAGACCGAGGTGGAAAATAATGCCGGTGTTAGCGCATCCATCATATCGGGAAACCAGCCTAAAGTGGGCACTGGTTTCATGGGAATGCTAATCGACTTTCAGGCTTTAATGCGCCAAAACACTGTTTAACCCTTTTAGTTCCATTCATATTCTCACGAGAATATGAATGACACTAATTATTTGTCAGCGGTAAATCTTTTTTGCATCGTTTCAAAATGGCATGTTTAAAAATACCAAAAGACGCTTGGGATTGGCAATCCGGTAGTAGCAGGAAAGCCGTTGTCGGCGACTTATCCCTGAACATGAACTACTTTTCCTGTGGTGTTTACTATTTTGATGGAGAATTTCAAGTGGTAAAATTCCCAAAAGGGATGCAGCTCTATCACGGATCAGGGCCCTTAGCCAATGCTAATGTCGAATTTCCCGCCGGACCGGATTTTTACAAACCGTACGACATTAAATCATCAAAACGAGGCATTGACACGAATCGGCTGACACAGGCCTTGAAACAGGAGCCCGGAACCACGGTTGAATACCAATTGAGCAAAATCATTAAAGTAAATGCCGCCTGGTTTGCCAACCCGACCACGGCCAAAACATACTCACAACTGGGCAAGAGTAAAGAGTTGTCGGCCATATGTGACGATGGCTGCATCAATGTTTACGAATTGACCGAAGACGCCGTCTTTATCGTACTCGATAACAATTTCAATATTTATAAACTGCTTTCCAGTCAAAACACACCTAAAGAGGCTAAAAAGCTCTTGATGACCATGTTCTCTCAAAAAGAAGTCAGCGCCACTCTTGATAAACAAAAGTATGGAGAAGTGAATCTTAAGAATAAGAGGCGCCAATCCTTCTTCGAAGTAGACATTCCTTTTAGCACTTGGCTATGCTCCTTTCTTACAAAAGACTATGCCGGATACGCGGCTAATGCTCAAGTGAAAGGCGAACAGGCCTATTTTCATTTAGAATTCATGTTTTGTAATCCTTTCCGCTGGCTGAAGCGCAATTTAGCCAATCGTCTCGATTGGCAAAGAACAACATACGATTCCGCCCCTAAAGTCATTCAACAATTCATTACACAGCTTTCCTATTACAAAACGACAAATCTAGATTTTCATGCGGGCAATCTGTTGGAGCATTCAATCTGGTCTCTCCTGTTTGCCGAGCAGATTTTGGCCTCGGCCCTGTTCTATGTGGACGAGGCTTTGAAACGACGCATCGCCGCCACGGCTTTCATTCACGACATTGGCAAAATGGTCCCGTCGGAAATGATTCGTCGTAAAGAGGATTACATTTACTACGCCGTGCCAACTCATCCGGACATTGGACGAAAATATATTCTCGGTGAATTGCCAATGCCATTGGTCGACCAGGAGATGAATGTGGTGGGCGAGTTTCCCATACGTGCCCTCTTACAGGCTCTAGGTTTTACCGATGAAGACATTCCCTTTGTCGCCAGGCTGGTCGAGTTTCATTGGGAGTTTGGATACTTTTTGCAACGTTGGCAAGGTGTAACGGACATGGCCACCGTTGATCAGTTCATCGACCGGGTTGGACGTAACGAGACGATAAACTTCTTCTACTCCCTGGTTATCATATCCATGGCCGATATTCTAGCCGTTCAGCCGTACGGTGTCAACAACCTGACTAGTGAACTAAATCATCATTCCAAGTACTTTCCTTACATCCGAAACGTTCCCAAAAAGTATCGCGGTGGTAATTTAGCCGATTTGACAGCCAATACGAGACTGGATTTTGCTTATCAAATTCTATGGCGTGTTTTACTCCTTCAAGCCACGCCTCAACAGTCCATGGAAAGACGACCATAGCGCTTGTTTGGACGTCTTTTCCCAAGACGTCCATCCCTGTTTGAAAAGCCGGCTCGCCAGAAAGCATTCCTCAATTGCCTGCCCAGACATTGAACTATTTGATTTTGTATTTGTAGAAGGGCGAGTCAATAAAGTAAAATGAATAAAACTGATGAAATGTTTGCCTATTCTTGGTATTTCGATGCCGAAGAGATCCGTATTTACGGATTGAACTTTAAGAACAGAAACATATGTCTTCGCATCAAGAACTTTACACCGTACGTTTACCTTCAATTGCCTGACGCGTCTGGACCGACGGTAACTCGTGTTCGTCACCTGGCCGCCAAGTATACAATCTACACCGAGGTGATGAACAAGTATCATCTTTATAATTTCATGAACCAGGGTCGTGACTTGTCACCTTTCCTCTTCTGTCAGTGCCAGACGCGACAGAGCATTTACGACCTGGCCTGGGAAATGAAACGACACGGCATTAAAGTTCATGAAATCGAAGCCAGTCCCGTTCTGCAAATGGCATCCCTGCGCCAGCTGCCCATGGCTGGCTGGATATCTTACACGCCCGAACCGGCTCTGAGTGATGAAGAGCTAATCACTTCCTGCGATGAAGAGTATCTGGTCAAGTGGAAAAGTCTCGATCCGTCTCGACAAGAGAGCTTCCAGCCCAGTCCTAAACCGAAATGCATGGCTTTTGACATTGAAGTCAATTCAGAATTTACTAATAAGATGCCGTCTGACCGACCAGACGACGCCATCTTTCAGATATCGGCCGTTATTGAAGACGAACAAGGTGAACGTTCTTTCCTCTTGAGTTTAAACGACAAGGACAACCGGGTCAGCACGTCGCCCCTACTCCAGGACGTCACCGTCAGAACGTACCCGGATGAGAAGAGTCTCCTTTATGGCTTTATGGAATTGATTGACACGGAGCGGCCCAATGTGCTGACCGGCTTCAACATTTTCGGCTTCGATATTGAATATATCCTCAAAAGGTGTATTCGCTTCTTTCTAACCGATGAAATCCGCTTCATCGGATTTAATAAGGCCAGTCCGGCCCAGATTGAAACGATTAAATGGTCGTCCAGTGCTTTCAGAAACCAGGAGTTTAAGTTTGTCAACTGGGAAGGCATCCTCCTTCTCGACTTGCTGCCACTGGTGCGCCGAGATTACAAATTAGACACGTACACTTTAAAAAATGTCAGTGCCACCTTTCTTAACAATACTAATAAAGATCCGGTAACGTATAAGGATATCTTTACCGCTTACCAGACGAGAAGCAATTTAGACGTGGTCGGCAAATATTGCGTGCAGGATAGCAAACTGTGTATTGAATTGGTAAAGTACTTTGATTCGTGGATTGCCCTGTCCGAAATGGCCAAAGTGTGCCATGTCAGCATGTTTGTCTTGTACACGCAAGGACAGCAGATTAAAATCTACTCTCAAATCTATAAATTCTGTCTTCGACAGAATATTGTTGTCAATTCCGACGTTTACCGCGCCAAAAGCCATGAACGCTATATTGGCGCCTATGTTTTCGATCCCGTACCGGGTTTTTACCGACGCGTCGTCCCATTAGACTTTGCCTCTCTGTATCCCAGTATCATTATCGCCAAGAACATCTGTTACAGCACGATAGCCTCGGACGATTATCCTGATGATATGTGTCACGTCTTTGAATGGGAAGACCATGTCGGCTGTCCGCACGATCCTAAAGTTATTGAAATTGAAAAGATAAACAAGCAGATTGAAAAGATTGACGCGGGTATTGCCCGGCTCGTCGTGTTGAGAAACACGGCCGGACAGAGAGTCAAGGGCGACGTCAAAGGTGAAAAGGAAAGAATTCAACTACTAATTAATGCTGAAAGGGAAAAACAGAGGCCCTTGAGGAAAGTACGCTGCGATCTGAAAAAGTCCAAACCCTTGGATCGCGAGGATGAAGACGGTAATATCGTCTCGGGCCTGGTGTGCGCTTCTCGCCGTTACCGCTTCATCAAAGCTGAATTTAAGAAAGGCGTCGTACCAACCATTATTCAAAACCTGTTAGACTCTCGGGCCTCGGTAAAACGTCTGATGAAGACGGCTGGCGAAGCGGAATTGGTCGTTTTTGACAAGCAACAACTAGCCTATAAAGTGTCGGCCAACAGTATGTACGGTGCTATGGGAGTGCGAGTTGGCAAATTGCCTTTCATGCCAGGCGCCATGTGTGTTACCTACGTTGGACGAGAATCAATCATCAAAACTGCCAATTTAATTACTAATAAATGGGGTGGGACTATCGTGTATGGAGATAGTGATTCTAATTATGTCATTTTCCCGGAAAAGAAGACGACCCAGGAAACATGGGACTATGCTTTACAGGTGTCGGAAGGAATATCAAAAGAGTTTCCAGCTCCTATGAAATTAGAGTTTGAAAATTGCATTTACGAACGTTTTCTCATCCTATCCAAGAAGCGCTATATGTATCAGAGTTCTGATCGAGACGGAACCCTGTGTAAGAAGATTGGCAAACGCGGCGTCGTCCTGTCACGACGTGATAATTCCGGTCTGCTTCGTACCATTTACGAAGAGACGGCCATGTTGATTTTCGATCAGGCCACTCCGGCCATTATCGAGTCTCATTTAATTGAATACATTAACAGTATCTTCAGAAGAAGTATCCCCCTGTCCGAGTTTGTCATTACCAAGTCGGTTGGTGATACGAGCGGTGATATGATTGATGGACGCTTGGGCGATTACAAGACCCGCTCCCTGCCGGAAGATGAAGAGAAGCGTGAGCAACTGCTCCAAGGCCGAACAGAGAAGGACTATTACCTTTCGTGCTGTCCGGCTCAAGTCCAGTTGGCCGAACGCATGCGAAAAAGAGGAATTCCCGTGGATGCCGGCTCTCGCATTGAATTTGTCGTCACTAGAAAGAAAGGGCCCACCCTAGGTGAACGAATTGAAGATTACGAATACTTTAAAAGACGTGCCTCACTAATATCACTGGACCTTGATTGGTACTTGGGCACTTTAGTCAATCCGCTCGATCAAATGCTCTCCGTCACCGTATGGCCTGATAGGAAGTTAGATTTCTTAAAAGAACAGTGGCTAATCCGAGGCCAGCATCAAGCTGTCGTAGCTCAGTTAAATCGCCTCTTTCAAACCCGAATCCTAGTTTCACATTGACATCACTTTGAGTAACAGAGTCAAAGTGAACGTGTAAATTTTATCTGTATCATAAAAAATGAACAGGTGGAAAATTGTCGAAAATACTCCAAGTAATTATTATTCGGTTCCAATGACGGCACAGGCGGCAGCGGCTCAAGTACTCAACAGGCAAAATTATAATGCCTACGCGGCGGCAACGGCGCTCGATGCCGACAACAGAGCCATGAGCGCTGAAAAAAAGGCCAACATGGCTCTCGCTTACGCCCAAGACGCTAATAGCAAGTCGCTCTGGGGTTTGTCCAACATGACATGGATCGCCATTGCCATCGGTCTCTCCCTACTCATCATCATTCTCCTCGTAATGATGAAAAGTAGCAGTTGGTCCTATTAATTCCCATTTATTCTTTCATGATTTCATCTTGACGTCAAGATGAAACCCATTATACTTGTCTCCGATAAACCTTTACATTGGAATCCGTAAGGGTGGACTTACCAGACGTCAACTCTGTCTCCACCAATTCATCAATTGAAGGAAAGTGGTTGTCACATTGAAAATCACCTTTAATATGCGTCAAGTAGAGACGAAAAAAGTAGTGCGAATCGAGTGCCATCGTGTAAAGAGACTTACCGCCACAAACCCAGACATTGTCAATCTGCTCCTTCACCTCTACAATACGGTTTAATATTTCATCAAAAGTGGAATAATAGAACACGTTGCGCTCCTTTGGCCCGTATACCGAGCGACTCAAGATGAATTTCACATGTTTACATTCATTCCTTTCACCTGGTGGAATAGATTCCCATGTCCTCCTTCCGTAAATGAACGCGTTAATCTTAAAAAGACAACTCTTTTCAATCATTTGTCGATGGTGGCCAGGTACACACCAAGGAACCCTATTGTTTCTCGACAGGCCCATCTGGTCATCAACAGAAGCTACCACTTTAATCTTTAGCATTTTAAGTAATATTCAGACAGTGCATAGCTAGGTGTACCTGTACTTGTCTTTTCGACACAGATAGAAGGTGGACGGCTCAACCCGTGCCTCCCTGTACAGACAATACAGTACGTGTACAGACAATACAGTACGTGTACAGACGATACAGTCCGTGTACAGAGTTTTTCTTATCCTTTCAATAGTTGCCCAGGGCATCGGATGGCTATCTGGGCCTGGTTTCACGTCCGGCTATCTGGGCCGGGTTTCACGTCCGGCTATCTGGGCCGGGTTTCACGTCCGGCTATCTGGGCCGGGTTTCACGTCCGGCTATCTGGGCCGGGTTTCACGTCCGGCTATCTGGGCCGGGTTTCACGTCCGGCTATCTGGGCCGGGTTTCACGTCCGGCTATCTGGGCCGGTCAAAGTACTTGAGCTCTGTGACCGTATTGTGTTTAATTTGAGGATAAACGGTAAACATTCACCTTACATTTAATGACAATGAATAACAGAGATAGGCTAACAATTGCCGTAAACATATGTGCCAAGAATCCGTGTCAATACGTTAAACGAGCCATGAATCAGTCATTGGATAGAGTGTTATCCGTTTTAGAGTTTGTCAAAGCCTCGGGTTACAAAGTCAATCCATTGTTCTATTCTGAAAAGTGGCAAATAGAACTGAAACAGGACTTGATACACATATCGCGTTCTTGGCTGTCTTTTCTCGGATTCCCCGACCCGCTTCCTTTAGCGACAAGAAATTTTCAAAAAGTATTACGGCAATTAGATTTACCATTTAAAGAAATAACTTTAACCAATTCTAACTTGAAAATATTTCCCAGTATTGGCAAGGATGCCAGAACTCTAATGAGAAGTATACGTTACCAACATCGCTTTATCCTAATGAGCAAGCGTCAAGTAAAGATTTTAGGTCTATCTCTGGACAATGAAATGGGAGACCTGATCCGAGAGTATTACAAAGACGTGGTAAAAGTATTTACTAAATACAATTTGTACCGGATATTACGTCAAAAGTGCCTTTATTGAATCGTCCTTTTAATAATTGACAGAATTGAATTGCCTGGGTAATTCAATTCACTGGCTCCATTCGCCCTTTAAAGACACGAGGCGTACAAGTTTTTAATAATACACATGTCGGAGTTTAGCTGTTCCGACTCTTTTTCTGAAATGGTCAAACAGGCCGTCCGACCCTGATCAGACAGAAAGCAGAGACGCATTCCCGGTTTGAATTTAATGTCCGATTTGGAAAGAGATAATAGAATTTCCAGGGTTTTTTGGTACTTTACTTTGGCATATTCCATCTTTCTCTTTTCAGAAACCACGCTACGATGCTGTAAAATGATATGCTGGTATGAACGCGACAGTTGACGCATAGTATCGTAAAGGCGTTTAAAATTCTTAATTTTCGGATATCGACGTCTCATGTCAATAAAGGTGTCCATTTTATCTAGCATGGAAACCAGGTCTTTAAGGAAGAGCTGTTCCTCCTTCGTGTTTCGAATGGCATTCTCGACCAAGATCCATTCGGAGGCGAAAAGAAGTAGGGCTTTAGGCAGAGAAGGGGACGAGTGTTCCAGTGGAGACAAAGGCAGCCACAGGGTGTGCTGTAACAATTCAAAGAGCCATTCTATATTTTCAATGTTCAACATGCCATTTTGTACTTTATGCAGGGCTCGAGGCACTTGAGCAATGGCTTCTTTAACGGCACACGGGAAGAAGTCGTCTCTAAACCAACCGTTGCTTTTCACTTTTAAAGGAGCCCAAATACGTTGCACCCTCTTGACAAATTGTATAACCCAGGCATTTGTACTTTTGTAAGCTAATGCATCTTCTGGACGTTCTTTTCGGTAATCTCTTCTATCCTCGTCTAAAGTGCGTTTAATGTCTTTATTAATTGTTAAAAGCAGTAATCGGCTGTCGACCAAAGGATCAAGCATGTAATTGGTAAAACCGCTGCCAGCAAAGACACCAGTTGCATTGTAAGGATACTGATCCAAATAAGCCATGCCAAAATCGATTATTACAGGACACAGGCCGAACGTGGGCACGGGTATGACAATGTCCTCCGTTCCCTGGCTGAAAATGTAAACGTGAATATCGTAAGGTGTTTTACCGATCATCACATTGTCCGAGTGTAGATCATAATGCGTGATATTAAGACTCTCATAGGCGGCAATGGCGGCCAGGGTCTGTAAAACACAGTTGCAAATCGCTTCCAAAGGTATATCCAATACGTGTCTATGGTGTACTAATTGTCCTAAACTATAATTTTCACCTTGGTACTTTACCTCTTTAAACATGAGACAGTGAGTATTCTCATTCGGTTTCAGTTCGAGCATGTCCAGTATTTCACAATAGTGTGGGCTGTTTAATGCTTTTAATCTATTCCACACGGCGTATTCCAATTCCAGAACGAAATCAATATGTGAGGATAGTTTTATTACGGCCGGCACTCCTTTGTAAGTACACTTTTGGACAATGCCCTGGACACCTTGTTCTCGGGCGTCAATTTCACGTATGTCCTGGATGTCGTCCAAGGGAGAAAAATCTGTCTGCATCATTTTTGTAAATTTGTAGTTAATCTTTAGGCTAACAGATGTAAAATATGATGTTAAAGTGAAATAGTTTTTATAGAAAAACTAGTAATGGGCATTAAAGGTCTAAGAGAACTATTAAAACGGTACGTACCCAATTTTGAGCACAAAGTAAGTATGAGTTCCTACTCTGGTAAGAAGATAGCCGTTGACGCGTCTTTATTCATTTGTTCCTACAAGATGGCCAATGCTACCATGTTTGAAGAGACTTTTATTAATATGTTTGTCACTTTACTAGAACACAATATTAAGCCACTCTTTGTATTTGACGGCACAAGTCCTGAGGAGAAGAAGGAGGAACGTAAACGTCGCCAAAACATGCGACGCTCCCAATATGACAAGGTTGAACGTTTAGAATTTGACATGGAAAAGTATTATGAAACACGTATTGTCAGCGATGAACTATGGCAATTGTCGCATCGCCTCAATCGCCTGACACTGCCGACACGTATTTCCCTGACCAACGAGCTTCATTTCAATGCCGATCTAGTTGATAAAGAAATTGGCAAAATGCGATCTCGCATACTCAACGTGTCCGATACCGACTTTAAAACACTGCACGAACTTTTATATCTTTTCGGTATTGATAGTGTTCGTGCCGAAGGCGAGGGTGAGGTTTTATGTGCCGAGTTGTGTAAACGTGGTCTAGTCGATGCCGTGCTGACACGAGACACGGACACACTGGCCAGCTGTGTACCTGAAATGCTCTGCGACATTAACACGTCTGAGAAGGAGTTTACTGTCATTCGAACTGAAGAGATATTATCTACTCTTCAATTGGATCAAGCCAGCTGGCTTGACCTGTGTATCATGTGTGGTACCGATTACAATAACAATATTCCACGAATCGGACCGATAAAAGCCTATTCCTATATACAAGAACATCGCTCACTGGAAGAGTTGAGTCGACATTTAAACGTTGACATATTAAAGTACGAAACGACGCGTAAACTCTTTCAATGTGCATGTCCGTACACGGATGAGCAACTCTTCCAGACCGGCTTCATCAATCTGGCCGAAATTGAACGAACAATAAAAGAAAGACGATTAAAAGTCTCTTTCAGTCACATCCAAGCCCGTCTCAGCGCCAACACAGCAACCAAACCTAATGAACCTATGTAAACCCTTACACCTTACTATTTTTAAAATGGACTTGTCCATTTTAAAATTCATGCTCTTTACAAGACGTAACTGTCATCGTACCTTTGTTCGGAAAAGTGAATGTAATCGTCACAGCCAAAGGTAAACTGAGGCGTCTGTTCGGCTTTAAACCAGAAGACGCAATCTGTCCAAACATTGGACTGAATCTGGTTATTAATGTAAATACAGGTGAAATCATTGGTCAGTTCGTCCATTAGTTGATTGAAAATGTTAATACTGGGAATAATGCTGGCAAAGTTATTGTACAATTTCTTTCTATTCTCTTTGATTGGATCGCGAAAGATGAAAACCCCGTCCAACATGGTACGATTCTCCGGTTTCAAATCAAAAACGTATTGATTGGCCAGAATGGTTAACATGTTCCAGTGACGAGAGTTTTTAAACAGACCGACAAGAAGAGGGTTATTAAAAGCCGACGTATCGGCCATACAATCGTCCAATACAAGCACCATCCAAGCATTGGGCAAATACTGCTTGGCCAGTTTCTGTCTCTTGATCACATTCTCAATAATCTCCTTGCGGTATTCATTGTAAATGAACAGGGTGGGAAAGATTTTTGAATAGAACATGTTTGTATCTTCCGAGCCGGAGATGACCAAACCGGCCGGGATCAGGTGCTGCTTAGAGTGAAGCAGGTGACGAATCAGCACCGACTTGCCCGATCCCGGCTTGCCTATGATGGCCACTTTGGAACCACCAATATCCGTTTTCATACTCTCACTGTTGGGTCTAATCGTGTCCAACGACAGTTCTTTAATTTCCAGAATTTCCATTTTGCCAATATATAGTCTACTTATAAATGGAAAGTTGACATATGAACACGCGTGATTATAGACAAAGAAATAAACATGGCCAACGTAATTACATTTGACAATTTCAAACCTGAAAATATCATTCTATCCTTGGAGAAAAAGTATGTCTATTCCAAAGAATCAAAAGAGCTTCAATTCAAGAAAGTCTATCCAAAGTACATTTACGACAATGGTGTTGAAGACGACATTTACATACAAATACCTGAAGTAGCCTCTTACGGCGTCACCACGTTTGACAACTCAACGGCTGGTCAAGCACCGACGCATACCTTCTCTTTCGTCATTGACGTCAAACCCAGTCTTGAAGACGATATTGACGAGTATAAAGCCGCTGAAATGAATCGTGGCATCATTTATATCTTTGAAGAGATACAGACACGGATTAAAGACTTCCTTTCTCTGGAAGTTAATGCTCGTAAGCTGGCCAAGAACGTAAAAACATGGCCGGGTATTGTTGACAATATAAAACCAGTGCTATCCTATCAAGTTGATAAAGAGACGCAGCAACGCATTGAAGGCGTCCCACCCACTCTATTCGCCAAACTAAAAACGGAAAATAACCGTTCAACCGGTCTAGTTACTATTAAAACAAACTTTAGCCAGATTACAACAAATCAGGGCTTGATAACCGTTGAAGCCCCGAAAGCCGTTCAAGTATTTCAAAAGGCTAAATGTCAAGCAATGGGAGTGATACACTTTGAAAGTGTCTACATTCCCAAAACCAATCTATTATCATTTCAATACAAAATTGCCGACATTTTAGTGACCAGTATGGTGACCAGGAATGCCAGCCGCCTAGTAATCCCAAAACGTCTCCTTTCTCGTAAACCAGTGGAACGTGTATTTGAATCAGACGAAGTCAGTGAATCGACCTACAATCGAAGTCGCAGTCCCAGCTCCAACAGCTCTGTTAGCCAACAAGACCTGAATTGAAAGATCTTTTAGAACTCACATCCTTACACATTTTATAAAGTTAAACTTTATAAAATCTCCATGTCCTAATATGCCCTGAGTAAATCATATATGTGATTACGTGCGTAGTAGTAAAAGCGTGACGCCCCATGGTCTCATAGGCGCGCAAAGCACGAACCGTGCCCTTTGTGAACCTCAGCGCCAAAGAGACATAAAATCTTTAAAAGCGCACAATGACAGCGTGATATGTTGAATTGGTCTCAACAGAACAACATATTACGGTCTCATTGTGACACTGGATCATTCTATCGTCATAATGACGCTAAAATGCTTTTCTAACATGACTTATTTCTTTTTATATCAATAGTGGCCAAGTCGGTCCAAGCCTATCGATTCAAAGTAATGAAAAGGATTAATAAAGCCATGACGACTCCTGCTCCTATCAGTAAATAACGATTATTAACAGGCATAACGCCCGGAGTGGGAGTGGGAGTGGGAGTGGGAGCCGGTGGAGTAACGTCTCCTATTTGCTGACTGTTCAAAATACTGATTTCAGCCGGTGTGGCTTGATAGTAAGAGGCGGGTTTTACTTTTTGAATATTAGTCTGATACTGGGCGGCTATTTGGCCAAGTGTAGATTCAAGGGGGAATTCAGTAGCACGTATAAATATCATGCCACCGATTTCTTGTCCTCGTGAAATTCGCACCGTCTTGTCAAACTGAGACATGGTATTGAAAGGATACATGGCCATTCGAAAGTAGCCATTATCGCCCCAGCTGGTACCCCATGAGTTACGACAGTGCCAGAAAGGAACATCGCCCGTTTTACCATTATCGTACTGAATATTCTTGGCCACTCCCCATCCAAGTATACTGACAGCATGCAAACCCTGTAAGTCATTGGCAAAACTATCGTCAAACTTTAAGGCTCCACTCCTGTATCCATTATAATCAGCTCGGTCAAAATAAACGCCTCCATTAAATTTAGGATTGGCATGATTGCCAGTCTTGAAATTGGACATTACGGCGAATCCTCCGATAGTCGGTCCATAATCCATCAAATGAGCCTTGACCGTATTTCGAAATGAATCAATCGGAACTTTACTGCTAATATTGAAAGCCGTTGAACTGCCCGGATTTATTTTATAGGTCCACTTTTTCACTCCCGACGTGTAACAGCCACAGTCTGGTATCGCCCGATTGAGAATATTGCCAATGTCGTCCGTGTTATTAAAGTGCTTTCTCGGATCGCCACTACAGTTTTCATTATTAATGCACCACGAATAGTCGATACATGATGAATCGGCCACTCGCGTCGACTCCAAGGCCATGGCAACATCGGCCGGATTACCACCTTTACAATTGTCATTACCGGTAGTCACACATGACATCACATAAGTGGATGAAATATCAGGAGCCCATCCAACCGCGCCAGAAACGACAAAGTTATCACTCATACATTCTGCAAAGCTGACAGCCCAGCAAGAGCCGCACGTGTACTGATTAGAAACTGGATGAATTAACTTCTTCTTAATAAGATCCAGTTCAAGATCGTCTGTCGTGCTAATAGCCCAGGAAAAGTTTTCACTGTTAGCATCGTGTTCGTGCAGGCCTTTCGGATGAGTATCCGACGCTTTTGGATACTTGCTCGGATCGTAAAGAGCAGATCCGTAGACGGGTAGCTTTTGAAAATTAATATCGGTATTTAGCGGAGCAATAACCAATTGAGAAGGGTTAAATATGGCACCTGGATTATTAAATAGACAGTTAAAGTCTTCACATACTAACCAGTCTGGATGAGAGTAGGACATGGCATTCTTGTCATTTTCCGTCGGAGTGTACGTGTTTAGCACTTTATTAAATCTAATGTCCGTATTCAGAGGTGGGATGGTGATTTCCCGGGAAAACTCTTCAATCTGGCCCTTGGCGTAGTTTTCACGGAGAATGGTGGGTTTCTGTTCATTGAGAAAGACTTTCATGTCGGGAATATTAAGAGTCGGATCGTCTTCATACTTTTCCCGAACAACAGTCGGCTTTCTCGAGGCAAGATATCTAGCAAATTGATCCATTTTTATCTGGTCCATTTTATTTTATGTGAAAAGGGGTAAGAAATTTATGATTAAATCATGGTGAAGGAAAATGAATGTGGAAAATCTCATTGTCCTCGGTGTCTGTGCGGCCGTCATTGCCGTCGTTTCCTATGTATTTTACAAAAAGTACTCGAAGCAGCAAAAGGAGTTGGAAGAGTTGACCAAGCGCTTTGAACGAATTGAAACTCTCTTTCTTGGCCCGCCACCACCTGATGAACTGATGAAAGTCTTTGAGCCTCCCTCGTGCCAACTTGTCTGTCAGGCGCAAGTTCATCAGGACCCGAAGCCAAACAGCCCGGAATGGGAAAACTTTGAACCCGTCAAGATTCCCTGTCATGTTGATGAAATGAATAAGATTATTGAGAATGAGATGAAGAACGTGCTGCAAGAGCCCAGTTCGCCTTCGCGAAAAGGCAAGTCGCCAAAAAGAATCGTATAATTTATTGGCTAGTACAAAACAAATGGCGAGATTTTGTTTCAATGCTAATCATTCAGATGCTGACAATATATTGAAAGAGTTTTTTGATCGGGTAAATGTAGACTTTGAACTAGACGCGTGTAATCCGCGCGAGTGCTGTGTCATTTTAAAGGATCCTCGGGACAAGGGGGTGTTTTTGAATCTCTGTGATCGTCTCGAGGACATGCTGCTAAATAAGGGCTTTTCCAGGCCGCTATACGTGCCGAAATGGAAGTCGATAAAACACATAGGACCTTACTTTAATGATTCAATCCCGTACTACAAATCTGAATTGAGACCGGTGAAAAATGTGCTCAGAAGGGTTCACGTCCTCTCACCCTTGGCTGAAACCTATGCTTTCCTCTACGCGGGCCTCTGCCACAGTCGTCTCCCTGTCGATGAAACTTTTCGCCTAAATTTCTGGCAGGACTTTCAAGCAGAAGCCCAGAGTGACTTTCAATCGCTAGAGGAGATTGATTGGAGCCACGTGATTTCCAACTATCGAAAGAAACTTAAACGGGAAAATGATACGGTTCCCTTGCCTAATAAGCATCGTCACAGTTTTGTCGAGATTGATGGCCGGCAATATTCGGCCATCCCTTTTGCTGTCGACGAAGCCTCCCTATACTTTGGTCAGACTAAAGATGATGTTAATCGGGGAAGAATCCGTCCAGCCATCAAAAGATCGGACGTCATTTTAAATCTTTCCAAGGATTTCGTCTCTCAATTAGATCAGGTTGGATCTTACCAGGAGATTGTTTTCAAGCCGGGCACGTGCTGGGCGGCTAAATGGAAACCCAAATTCAACCATGATTACAAATACATGGAAATATACTTTAATAGAAATCCAAATGAAGATGACTTTTATGAAAACTTTGACGACATCGAAGCCGGCGACGGCGAGGACGACGACGGCGACGACATCGAAGCCGGCGACGGCGACGACAGCGGAGGCGACGACAGCGGAGGCGACGACAGCGGAGGCGACGACGACGAAGGCGACGACAGCGGATTCGAGTTAGCCGAGGAAGAAGGATTAGTGGCAGGACTTGATAGACTGGGTGTTCAAGGAATTGGACCAGGACAACGGCCCAAGTATTTTGTTCCCCCTAAAATTGAAGACCGACTAGACTTTAGTGACACGAATATTCCATTAACTTATATAGTGTCCAATTTGGAACAATGGCGCTATGTTTCCGATGCTTGTCAGACTAATTTCAATCAAGTTGGAAATCTGGGTAAAGTGAGTAATGCTAAATTACAGCTCATAGCCGACGCAGCCGCTTTAGCGCTTCAGAGACGGAGCGCACCAACGCCGAGTCTCAACGATCAATTCATCTATTACGCCAATCAAAGATATATTTGATTAATCTGTTAAATTTTTTTCCTATATAGACAAAAGATATATAATGGCAGAAGGTTCAGAAATGCTAACTTATTTACTTTACGCTGTTCTTGTTGTTGTCATGGGCATTGCCGGATGGTACATTGCCAAAATGTGGGGCGATGATAAAGTGTACATTGGCGCCGGTATTGGAGCCTTGTTAGGCGCGGCTGTGGCTTACGGAATAAGCTACTACAACGGCAGCAGCAGCACGTCCAGCGCCACGGCCGGTCTGCCCATCTATTGATATGACGATAGAGGTCCTCGGCCCAGGCGGCGTGCTCGCCGTCCAAGATCACCAAAACGTCAATGCTGTCGAGATCTGACGCGCCTTCGGCAAAATCTTCGTCAATCGCAGAACCGATACACCGACAATTGAAAATTAGTTGGCTAAATTTTGTAAAAATAATCTTGATCCAATAAAAATGCCCAGAACTCGTTCGCGTCGTCGTTCTCGAAGCCGTTCTCGAAGCCAATCTTTGAAACCGTGCAAAACATATCAATACCGTGCCGCTAACGGTCATTGCCGAAACATGGACGGAATAACCTATCCTGTGACCAGGAGATACCGTTCGCGGTCGCCTGCCAGGGTCCTCTATTATTAAGGATGTTTAAACTCCGTTGTGTATTTTACGTTTAAAACAAAACGTAAAATAGTAAGACTTTTAAAGTTCTAAAATAGGTTGACACGTGTCAACCTCTCATCCATTTTGAGACCATTTGTACTTGCATATAGTGCACTGGGCCATAGTGGTCGTTGGCTCATCGGCGGCTCTAGTCTGTACCGCCACGGAAAAGACTTTATAGTTTTTGCATCGCGGGCATTGGACTACACCTTCCTCTACTTCAAAAGGATTGAGAACGTACGCATCCTGTTCATTTTGAACACGTTCAAATACGGTAAAACATTCGTGCTTCCAGCCAATTTTGCCCTTTTTAATAACTTCTTCAATGTAAACATCTTCTTTTCCTTGCCATTCTGGCTGACCCAGGTCGTTAAACACTTGACAGATGAGCCACTCGACACTCTCTTCCAATTCAACATTTACATTATGGATAGCTGTAATAATTTTCGTATACAGGTTAAGATCTATAACACTTTCCAGGTCCATTTTAATCAGTTTCATGTGACATTGACGGAAAAGTCAAATTTCACTGGACCCCGGGACCGGATTATAAACCACAACCGCTGGCGTTTTTCATCATGTTCGACGCGTATGCTTGATTGTACGAACTATACTTTCTCAGCATGTCTTGATTTTGTTGCATGGCTCGCGTGTAGGCATCGACACCACATCCTGGATTTATAGTGCTGGCAAATTGTCCTCCAAAGTTACCTGTTATGTTATTAATCGCATACAAGCCGTTTACGCCTTGCATTCGATCCCATTGCGTCATGGAATAAGGAGCCGTTGGACCGTAAAACTCACCATCGATGCCACCCGAACTTAGATTAACGTATTCGACGTATTGAGGTCTTTGATAGTTTTCAACCATGACACGGTCTTCGGCGCTATTACATCCAGCGCTTTTGGTATCAAAGGAATCGGCGCAGACAGGGCGACCAGCGCTGTCGTATCCATTCCAGATTGGACAAACCATATTGCCTGGATTTAAAAAACGGTCACTTTGAATCTTGTCCGCATACGCCGTATCAATCTTACAAGTACGGATTGCCGACTCCAAACTCACATATCCTGCCATGATGACTTTTTATTTGTAAGGAATTTATTTCAGTCGAGTGACAAACAAGATTTATAGAATCTGTTCTCTTTTTAAAAAATGTTATTATATTCTAAATTGTATGACATCCTCACTCGAAAAAAAGCAGATTCGGGACAGTTGGCCCTGGGATGCACGGTCAAAGACTTGTATGAACGTGACGGCATGCTCCGCTACGTCTACTTGCACACAGAGCAGCAAGTGCCCGTCCTTTTAACTATACCGTCCATGTACGAAATTAAAATGGATCGAAAGGGAGTTTCTTTGATCGACTATCACGAGTCGATAATAGGAATGGAGGCAGTCCTGGCCGCTGACAGTGACGTGACAATTGTCCGTGAAATACGAAACGACGCTAGTCCTGTTGGACTGAATGAATTTATTACTCGATTAAGTCCTTCTCTCAGTACTCTACCCTACCGGGTAGCCATAATGAATAGTGACTTTCTGTCCGTATTAAAATTTGACGGAGAAATTGAGACTTACTGTCTGGCCGGTCCCAAAGATACAAAACTGCTAATAACTGTGGATTTAAAGTACTTTCTTTCAAAGAATGTCATATTGGAACTAGACAGGGTCTTTGACAAATTAAACAAGTTAATTAGCGATTCAAACAAAGAGTACTGGACTGACCTGTTACAGTTGTTGACCAAATGCAGTCAAATTAAACTGGTCAGCAATAATAGGAATCAGACCGGCAACCCGCTAATGCAAAGCATAAAGATTGGTCTGTCACATCGCGCCGTAAAAGTAGCTTTAGCCACTTTTGCCGACAAGTAGCTTTAGCCACTTTTGCCGACCAGACACAAGTGGCACGCTTTAATACAAGTTACTATTTTTCATCACTTCATCAAAATGGCGTTGAGTTATTCCGGTTTAGTAAACTATGGCAAAGCCACCTTGCCCTCTGTAGAATCATGGGGAACTAACATGAACATAATGAAAGATCCGCCCAAGGCTATTCATACGAGGCGAATAGACAAGGTGGGCGAAACTATGGCGGTTACGACTATGGTGGACGAGTCCGCCGATCGTTTTTGCGATTCTATTAATTACTATGCACGCGGACAAAATCCCATGGTGTCCGTGTCGTATGGCCAAGGGCAGGCCTCGTCCACCCAGGCTTATTTGCCGTATAGAGTGGCCAGAGACGGGGCTTTCCGACCACCTATTTGGCGCCAAGAGGACTTGCTGCCTCTGTCTCGAATGCCGAGAATTTGGACCACGGTCAGCACTCAACCGTACCAGCCCATATTTACGATGCGTCTGCGCGATTGCGGCACGTCTGAAAATACGAGAGAGGTTAAGAATAATTTATTAAATGTCTCGTGTGAAGCTAATCGGACCGTGGCTGCTTATTCGGCCATCAATGCACCCGATGTCAAACCGTCCATGATTCGAGATCCTTTGGTTCCGGGTGAAATTATAGCGGCACGTTCGTGTGGCCTTAGCACGTCGGATTCACTCAAGAACCAAATAAACGGTCCTGTCCTTTTGCCAACCAGAGACGTGACGTTCGGCTTTACCAATCCGTGCAGTGTCAGAGAAACACCCATTGTTTTACAAAATGTAAACCTGGCTCGAAACCATCCGATAGCCGAGGCCGTGACCAACTATGCGGCTCCTTCCATGTCGGGCTTTAATCCCATGAGCGAGGCTGAGTTCCTACGTTTACCCCAACGGACCTGCCGCGGCGGTTTCGACAATACGGCACAGATACCGTCAATTGAAATGTTTCATCCTACAAAACAGTTAAACCGAGTTCGTTAAAATAGACACTGGTGGATTTGAAGCATGATGTGCTTCAAATCTTGAATATGTGTCAACGGAAGCAAATTTGAGGACAAGCTTCCTGTGTCCAATAAAATAGTAAAAATGAATTGTAAATGTTGTATAACGTCATGGTCTTATTCGGAAGCAGACCAATCGTTTGTTCAAAGACGCAAAGCAGGCGGTATTATTGTTCATGATGGCAAGTTGTTACTGATTCAATCGCGTCAGAATCTTTGGGGCTTCCCTAAAGGCGGAGTGGAAGACGGCGAATCAGAACTGGAATGTGCTATTAGGGAGATCAAAGAAGAGACATCTTTGACCAATGATACGGTACAACTTTGCCAAGAAAGCCCTCTTTTAAGACACAACAACACTTCCTACTATTTTTCTGAAATAAAACAAGTTCCTAATATACAGATTGAGGATATACTTCGTAATTTAAGAAATGATTGTACCGGTATTGGTTGGATATCTTTCCACTGCTTGCGACGTATGGCACAAAAGCCAAATGCCAAGATGACATCTTCTCTCAAGTGGTTTGTCAAAACCTTTCTCGTTTAATGACCTAGTTTCACTTTCCTCTATTTATTAACGGGCTATAGTCTAATTTGTAACAGATCGGTTTGTTATAAATTGAAAAGTAGAGATTAACGCTGACATGTGGCTTTGGGCTGAGGCCGAGTAGCCAAGAACAGATTTCCAAGTCGATTTTGGAAAAGTTTTGTCCCAATCTTCTGGTATCGTTCAATATTGGCACTAGTAAAGAGACGCTGCTCCTCCGCTATAAAAGAACGGTTCATTTTTAATTACCCTAATATTAAATAATGATCATAAAGAGTTAAGCTCCTTATTTAGAAGTTGAAAATGTCCATCAACATTTTGGCCTTAGATTTGACCATTTTACAAAAGATTGAGAGTGACGATATACAAAATGAAGAGCGTTTACGCACAGTTGACGCCCTTATTGCCGAGTCTAATTACCCATTGGATCAGGACGTTAAACAGCAGTTAACGGAGATTAAAGAGTGTCTAATTCGAGAGCGTTGCACTAGTAAGGAGTTTTACATTGCCAAGACGTGCATGCTCTTGGAAGAGTATAAGAATATACTGAAAAATCCCATATCGCACCGAAAGGAGATGAGTTTAGAAATTAGTCGAAAGAAGAGAGACATAATAGACGAGTACCTGGGTATCGTTCAGTCTTTGATTCAACACAAAGGCTGGGACGATATTGCCGTTCCTTCAGTCCGTTTGAGATTGCCAGTCTCTGACGCCTACTGCAACTTTTGCCACAACGACGATGAAAACTGTTTTGAAGTTGACGAGTTCAATCGGAAAATATGCATTCAATGCTCAACTCAGCAAGCATCCATTGAAATCGGTGTTACGCATCGAGACTACAATCGTTTCAAAATTGTCAGCAAGTTTATTTATAATCGCATCCTACACTTTCAAGACTGTATTAAACAGTATCAGGGCAAGCAAAACTGCAAGATACCCGACGCCCTGTATCGGGACTTGGACGAGAAATTTAAGGCGTATCGTCTTCTAGTGCCCGTGGAGAGCGACGCGTCCAAACATTTAAAGTATGCCAAAGTCACGCGACAACACATCCTGCTCTTCCTCAAAGAATTAAAGTACGCCAAGCACTTTGAGAATGTTAATCTTATCTATTTCAATTTGACCAATAAAAGGGTTGACGACATCACCTACTTGGAAGAGAAGCTGATTGAGGATTTTAAGCAGCTAGTGATCTTGTACGATTCACTGCACGGAAAGGACAAGTCGGAAGAGTTAGGCCGAAAGAACTTTATGAATGTGCAGTATTTACTCTTTCAATTGCTGAGGAGACACGATCACAAGTGTCAAATTGAAAACTTTACCGTCCTGAAAACGATTGATAGGAAGATATTTCACGACAACATCTGTCGCAAGCTCTTTGACCGACTTAGGTGGAAATTTACGCCGACTTTTTAAAAACTTGAACAAGAAACACTTTTATGTTTTTAAACTTTAAAAGTAAAATGACACTAGATATTCATTACAATCTGGCCTTCTTTGAGAAGATAATGCTTATTTGCCGCAATGGTGAAAATCTGGTCGAGTTCGGGTGCGATGTCATCAGCGATTCGGACTTGGTCCTGGGCGTACACCAAAGCCAGGGTCTCGAGTCCGAGGCCGACTCAGCCTGTCAACATTTAGACATGGCAGACGACAACGGGAAAGTCATCTGCTCCGATTGCGGCGAGCTACTGTCAGAAAACTTTACCGTAAATCATCATTCTAACCTGATAGGAATGAAGAAGAGGCGCAAAGTCCAATGTAATATCTACAATGACATTCCAAGTTACATACCACAGCATATTAAAAACATATCGATAGATATTTACCAAAAGATAACGACCAACCGTATATTTCGCAACACGTTTAAAAAGGCCATCTTAATGGCCTGTCTTCATCGAGCGGCCTCGTTGAAGAATTGCGACATTTCATCTGATGATCTGTTGAGCATGTTCTCTTTGAAACAGCACGAGGCTAACCGTGGCTTTGCCTTTCTTTCCAACAATCTATCCAAAGATTCCATCTACTTTCTACCCTTCAATAGCGTCAAAGACGAGGAGGTCAACATTGCTTCCATTTTAAAAAACCTGGGCATGATGTCCCTGGTTCGCCCCGTAATCAACATTTTCAACTTGATCAAGGAAAAGTCTAACCTGTTGAATGAATCTCTTTGCAAGTCGGTCATATGTGGCTGTATCTATTTTTGGATTCGCTATCGGAAAATTAAAAAGTCTTTGAAAGACTTTGCCGTCGACGTTGGTAAGTCGGAAATTACAATCTTGAATAAGTATATTGTAATTTCCGACGTTATCATTCATGTCATCATGAAGGAGCTGTTTTCCACTTTATTGAAACACGGTAAAGCCAAGCCGGTTGAAGGCAAGAACAAATTTAAAAACATGTTAAAAAATAATAAGGCTTCCCTGTACGGACCCGACTTGAAAGTATTTGTTCATCATCCTCTAGACGCGGAACAGATCACGGTGGCACTCTGCCATGCCAAAACGCCCGAACTGCAGACTCTGCCCCTGGACGATGTAGACGACATTAAAGAGTGGAATATCCTGTTGGACAAACGCTACTATACGTACGACTCGAAAGTCATCATTTTAAACACTAGTCTGACCAAGAATACACGCGATCTCGTTATAAACTTTACCAACTATAACAAGATTAATGATGCCGACGGAGACATGCTACTGCTTAACATTCTTAATAATCGTTTTGATTAAATCCTGACATTTGAATCCCCATCGGGATTCAAATCACGCGTTAAGCGCTATTCACGATTCAACTGCCATAGCACAATAAGAGCTACGACCACGATACCCGCTATTAAGAGATAATAGCGATACTTGATCCAAAATGATGAAGTGTCGGGTTTTGGAATAGGTGGCTGAGGCTGATTAAAGTCACAGGCGATTGAATTCTTGACGTCATTAATATCGACATTATTAGCTTTAATAATGTCAAAAATTATTTGACACACCTTGTCAGGACAGGATGGATTGATTAGATTGCTCGGCACTAAATACTGGCTGGGATTGGCACAAGGAGTGTACCAGCAACCGTCGTTAATAAAATGCGCCTGTTTCAGGGCCTGATAAGCCGGATCGGAAGAGCGTCGAATGCACTTGCACTCTGCCGTATCGTTAGCCAGGCAGTAATTTTGCATCGTCACATCCTTGATCGGGTCACTTTGAGTTTCAAACCATTTACGGCATTCGTTGCCGCCTTCGCCACTAGATCGCAGGCGACTGCACTCTGTTGCCCCGTCAAAGCACGTCGTCACCTTTTCCGTACAGTATTGGGCTTGCAAGTCATTGTTGGCACCATACTGCTTGTTAAAGTTTTGAATTTGATCACGTGTTCGAATGTCTTCCAGGCGGTAAGTACATTTTATATTTGGTGCTTTCTTGTCCCATTCAACAGAAATGAGAGGATCGCGGCTGTCGGGACCCAGCCCGATAAAACACTCGGTCGGATCGGGCATGGCACAATCGGGCTGTGATGTACATATTACCGAACCACCGCAACAATCTATCAGACCTGTCTGCCAGTCTTGGACACCGCCCCGTAATGAACATTCTCTCCTCGTTGTACCAATAGTACAGTAACCACAAGCACACACGTCTTCACCCGGTTGATATGATAACCTTTTCGATGTTTGAACTTTTTTACCAATTATACGCTCAGCCATTTTTCTTATATTGCTAAATAAAAATGACAATATGTTGCTGGAACAACTTGCGCAGTTATCAGATTCCGCAAAGTAAGATACTTGTCACCGGTTGCAATTCGTCAATAGGAAGTAAGTTGGTAATAGACTTACTGAAGAAAGGGTGCACTGTCGTTGGTGTTGATCGGCAAAACAGTCGAGAAACGGATATGCATCGGCTGTACAAGTCAATTAAAAAGTCCGTTCCTTGCAAGTTCACCTTCTCAAAAACATGCTTGGCTGATCGACATAAACTTTCACTTATATTTCAACGACACGGTAACATTAAAACCCTGGTTCATTTTGCCATGGCCAGTGAAAAAAACTCTACCCTTGATAATGTACAAGCCATGCTCAACTTGTTAGAACAGGCTAGACGACACGGCATAGACAACATTGTCCTATCTAGTCGACTTTCCTGGAAAAGTGAACCGAGTCCCACTTTAACTATTATTGAAGAGCTCTTGTCAGAGTATAGAGGACGTGTTTTCATTATACGACACGCTAGACATGATCTTTTAAAACTTATGGCCGACCATGCCGTTTCGGAAACCGCTCTCACCGTCACCTTCTCCGACCTAATACGCGAATACTTTTACTTACACGTGAACGACATCGTATCGGCCTTCTCTCTCACTTTGACCTATCTGCTTTCTCAGGTTTCCCATACGCCCTTTCATAAACTGGTAAACCTCGTCTCACCAACAGGCATAAGCCTTGACGACCTGTCTTGTCTTTTCCAAAAAACTAACAATGTTCATCTTCCAATTATCATATGTTCGGAGCCAGAAGCGGGAACCGAAGAATTAAGGCCACAAAATACATCCTTAACTGAAATGCTTGGCTATCGACCATGTTACTCCTGGACGGACATTTGTCAATATTCATTTGATGTCTCCTTAAAAACACGATGAACGACGAGAACTACTGGTTTGATGAAGAAATCAATGACGGACTAGAATATAACGCCTACGAACGTATGGGAGGACAAATCTACGACGAGGCCATAATTAGACCGTCAACAAAAGACGATGTCAATGTGGCCCTGTTTCAACGTTTCACCACTTTTATCGGCATTGTAGCCAATGATATGAATTCGTCAGGAGTTATAACCGTGTCTAACGAAGAGATCCAATACATTTTGAAACAGGCTGGACGTATTCCTAATCCTACCTTTAAAAATCCTACCGGTTTTGTATTGGGCTACTGGTTAACACGAAAAGGAATAATTGACAAGAAGCGTTTTGATAAGCTAAAGACCGAATTAGATCAACTCAATTATCCTTTAAAAGATGTAGACCTGGTCCGATACGCCAATTTATGGCTAGTAAATGAAATTTATTAACAATTTACATTCGTTCAGTGAATGTAAATTCGACCCTGTTCAATATTTTCAATTCATTGGTACTATTTTTCGTTATAGGAATGTCTGGCTCCGCTGCTGTTGCTGTCCTGTCCGTCCTGTCGGTCCTGTCGGTCCTGTCGGTCCTGTCCGTCCTGTCGGTCCTGTCGGTCCTGTCCGTCCTGTCCGTCCTGTCCGTCCTGTCCGTCCTGTCGGTCCTGTTGGTCCTGTCGGTCCTGTTGGTCCTGTCCGTCCTGTCCGTCCTGTCGGGCATCAATGTTAGTGTTTTTTATGAAATGAATTCCGATAAACTTTTGAAGATGCGGGTAAGTAATCTCGTCTTCAGAATGGCGTAAAAGCTTTTTAAGTGTCTCGTCTAAAATGATGATGCGTCTGTTCTCGGCTTTTTGTAAATTATTCTGCTTGATGTACACACAAATGCTGTTAGTAACGTCTACCCGAGAATGCAGATCATTTTCATTCCAACCGGCGAAATTGGCAATCTCAGGGCTGATTTGCATTGTCTTTTGAAAACCAGAATACTGGTTGCAGTTGCGATTTTTAGTGTTTTTCTTACTTTTGCTACATCGACGCACAACTTCCAACTGTTTCATTATGCCATTTTTTTGCCTAATGGATATGTTTTCAATGCCGTTAATTAGTTTTTCCAATTGTACCAACTCGTCGACAATACTCTTTTTCATTCTTTAAAAGGTGTCAATATATATCTTTAAACTAATCAAATGTCTAATAGTTGGTTAGTCACCAGAGGCTATTGCTTAGGTTCAACATCGGGTTTTAAATGATAACTTATAACTACTTGAAGGGAACCGGTTGTGATCGGATGTTCCAAGGCGACATTTACGTTGCTAGTGAATAAAACTAGCTCTTTAGTGTTGGCGCCGTTTAGACTGGTAGAGAAGAAATGTCGACTGCCTCCAATGCGTTCATTGGCAATGGCCATGTCTGCATCTTCAATTAGAGTGAGTAAAAGCATGTCATTTAATTGTCCTATGCCGATTGAGAAGAGTCCTTTAGTGGCAAAGCCAGAAACGCCAAAGTACTCGATTGAGTCAATAATAGCATTGGCCGGTATGGTGATTAAATCTTTATCGGTGGTTATGTTTACTCGAGACAGGGTCGGATGAGAGACCAGAGAAACACATCCGAAAGCCTGTCGAGGCGTGTATCCTATCAGCGTACGTTGATAAGATGTCTCTTTACTTGGAGCCGTATTCAACGGAACAGGACTTTCTGTTTTCGGCATCATGCACAGTCCATTGTGCAAAGAGGGATTGTTCATTATTGAGGGCATTTTTAATATGACATGATTTTATCCTCGGGCTGGTTAAAAGTCGTGTTGGAAAAGCCAGCGATAAAACTCATTCTTTACTGAAAGAAAGATCTCATTCAATTGATACTCATCATTCCCGTCATTGATTCGAATCAATTCAATGTCCTCCGTTGACGGCTTCTTAAGGCTGGTTCTCAATTTAAAACAGACACTGCACGTTTGATCGTCTATGGTTTCACGAGCAGCCTCTAGGATAAACTGTTCTTTTCTTCCACCTTTTTTAACACGATAGCGATGCAAGCAAGGTCGGTGAACGGCGAATACATCACTCAATTTGTGTCTAGCATGGATTTCACTATTTAAATCTCTCAATTCTTCCGAGCAATAAGGTCTGTTCATTTTTATTAGCTAGGAATTATATCAGATGATTTTGAGTGATCAGAGTATTAGTTTAATCAGATCAAGTGCTTTCAAACTTTGACATGGCCAGCTTGATATAGGAAAGAATATCCTCCTTCTTAACTGTGTAGGGGACAATAATTAATCTTATTTTGTTCTCTCGGCACAGACGTTCCTTCATCTCGTCACGATATTTCAGGTTGTAATAAGCGTCTTTGCTAGAGTGAAAATGAGGAATGTAGCGATAATGCTGCTCGCCGTTATATTCGACGGCCAATTTTAACTCTTCATTATAACAATCCAATTCTAATGCGTGACCGCTAACTGTATTGTTTAGAAAGGAAGGACGGGCTTTAGGAAAGGGTTTTCCCGTCAATTGTTCAATAGATTGACGACATTCCAACTCACCCTTACTTTCAAACGAGCCCTTTTCCACTTTTCGGCTAGGATAACTCTTCTTATCTAATAAAGCCCATATCATGTCCGAATGATCAACATACGTCCCCTGGTGGCCGTTCCACCAATTTACAACAAATAAAGTAATAATAGTGATTAGTGATAATAAGAATAAGATGGAGAACCCATGTTGCTCTATTAGTTTTCTAATTGGCATTTTGAAAAGTGTGTAAATTTACAATTGAAAAGTGTAAATTTATATTTACCCTTAAAAATTTTCCTAAGTACAAAAAAACAAGAATGACGACAACTGGATCAAATATAACAAGTGGATTTATTGATCTCGCTACGTTTGATGAGATTGAAAAGTATCAATATGGCTCAGCTCAATCTTTTGCCTATTTTGTTCGAGAAACGCGCAAATCTACTTGGTTCACTCAGGTTCCGGTAATTTTATCGCGATCATCGGGTACCGCGGGATTCGGCCAGGAATGGTCGGTAACTATTTCTCGTGCTGGTGATTATCTGTTGCAGACATGGCTTCGTCTGCTAATTCCTTCTGTAACCTTATTGCCAGGCAATCAGTACGGTACCGCTGGCCGTATCGCCTGGACCAAAAACTTTATGCACAATCTCATCCGTGAAGCCAGTATCTCCTTTAACGATTTAGTGGCTGAGCGTTTCGACAACTACTTCCTAGATTTTTGGGCTGCTTTTACGACACCTGCTAGTAAGCAACTCGGCTACGATGACATGATTGGTAACATTGACGGCTTGGTAAATCCAACGGCACCAGGTACGCCGACGTCCAATGTCTATTTGAATTTACCGCTGCCCTTCTTCTTTACACGCGACACCGGTTTAGCACTTCCTACGGCTGCCTTGCCGTACAATGAAATGAGAATCTCTTTCAATTTCCGAGACTGGAATCAGCTTCTCATTCTGGAAAACTCTGTCCCAGTCGCAGGAACCAATCCAGTGTCCGTACCTGTTGTAGGCACCGACATTGCTGCCGCGCCTGAAATTACCAATGTTCAAGTCTGGGCCAATTACGCCATTGTGAGTAATGAAGAAAGGAAGCGAATGGCGTGCGCTCCGCGCGATATTCTCATTGAACAAGTGCAGACAGCTCCTCGGCAAACTTTCAACCCCGTTACCAATCCAAACCCGAGTTACGATATTCGCTTTTCACACTCGATTAAAGTTCTCTTCTTCGGCGTCCGTAACATTACCAACACCAATGTTTGGAGTAACTACACCACGGCATCTCCCGTACCAGGCCCCCAGTTGACTATTTTAGAACCTCCAGGCGCCTACGATCCAATTATTAACACAACTCTCACTTATGAAAACACTAATCGACTCAACTATATGGGATCTGATTACTTTTCATTTGTTGAACCCTGGTACAAAGCTCCTTCCATACCCACTTTCACCGGTTATCATATGTACTCGTACTCGCTGGCTTTTGTTAACTCTGATCCACTGGGTTCCACTAATTACGGTAAATTGACCAATGTCAGCATTCTACCAGTTGCCTCTCCAGAATCCATTATTGGCGCTAACGGAACCGGTGCCGCGGCATCCGGAGCAGACTATGCTCAAAAGTACGAATTTATCATCTTGGCTGTCAATGCTAACATTATTCGTATTAGTGGTGGAGCTCTCGGCTTCCCTGTACTGTAAACACCGTAAAGTCACATGACTTTCAACACGACTTTCAACACGATATAAAATAAAAAGATTTTATATCACTACGCTACAAGAAAATATGTTACAAACTTTAAAATGGTTGAAACAAGAGAAGATTTCTGTGGATTATGCATGGCTGTTCCTTTAGCTTTGGTGGGCGCTGGAGTCACTGGTTTAACCTCAGCTAAAGACTATCAAACGCGCAAATGGGTAAAATTAAGCGTCTACATGGTTATTCTGGTTATAGCCTTAATTTTATTCATAAATTATAAAGACTGTGAAAAGTGTAATGTTAAATAAGATTACACAACGCTTAAAGTCTATATTTAGACATCTGTTATAAAATACAAATAAATATTCTAATCATTATAAAAATGTCTTCCGGATTTAAAAATAACTCAGGTATTCAAGCCGCAAATGCCGTAGTTTTGAATAAAATTCCCATTCAAAGTGGATTACCAGAAGATTGCCAAAAATTACAATACAACTCAGCAGTAAATCAATGGATATTTTCCAGTTGTTGCTGTCCTGACGAATGCACCGGACCAACTGGACCAACTGGACCAACTGGACCAACTGGACCAACTGGACCATCTGGACCATCTTTTGGACCCACGGGACCCCAAGGCGACATTGGACCCACGGGACCCCAAGGCGACATCGGACCGACTGGACCCCAAGGCGACATTGGACCGACTGGACCCCAAGGCGACATTGGACCGACTGGACCCCAAGGCGACATCGGACCGACTGGACCCCAAGGCGACATCGGACCGACTGGACCCCAAGGCGACATTGGACCGACTGGACCCCAAGGCGACATCGGACCCACGGGACCAACT